>Ga0164243_10003364_pt1 | contig 25617 bp, 23 predicted proteins | sample OricompcompostOP_FD_108781 | JGI IMG/M metagenome (GOLD analysis project Ga0164243, IMG submission 108781) | Organic Plus compost microbial communities from Emeryville, California, USA - Original compost - Organic plus compost (OP) | ecosystem: Engineered > Solid waste > Mixed feedstock >...
GCGTTATACGCTGACGACTGAAGAATTCCTGTCATGGCAATTCTCGATCGATCAGCATGGCCTTGCCGGTTTGCGCACGACGCGCATCCAGCAATATCGTCAGTAATGAATCGTTAGGCTCCGTGACTTGAATCCGAATAGCGATCGCTGCCTCCCGCGGAGGCGGCGCTATTCGCATCGTGCAAGATATCTTCCAAAAGCGCGGGCTCCAGAAAAGCTTTTGATCGGTCTTCACCGGCTGTTTGTGGAGATTGCAGTCCGACAAGTTACCCTGCCAATGTCATCTTTTCGTTGCGGCGTTAGGCGGATAAACTCGGGCAATATTCGTCTGGAGCGCTTCATGACCGTCAGGACTGCTATTTTCGCCGTCGCGGCCCTTTTGATGGCCCTCGTTCCCGCCTCCGCCCGCCAGCTCGCCATTGGGGCCGCTGCAGGCTACCTCGAGCCGCCGGGCCGTATCGCCGTACCGGTTTATGTCCGGCCGAATGGCGGCCCCTGGACCCCGGTTGACACCTCGATGGGCTACCCCTTCCGCGAGCCGATCTACTCCACGCCCCGCGGCTATCGGTATGTCTATGTCCGGGGCTATTACTGGAAGCGGGTGCCGAACCCCTATGCGCCGCGCGTCCATAAACGCGTGGTGAAAGCGTCCTATGCCAAGCCGCGCCGCCGGGGCGGCGCCTGCGTCACTGATCTCGGCTTCGGCCGCTATGAAAATTGCGGCCGCCTGTTCTGAAAACTGGCTACCGCACTCATCAGGACTAAAAAGGCGGGGTTCGACCCGCCTTTTTTAATTCCCGATCACCAAAAGCTAACAATCGTTAACGGCGTTAACCGATTGGAAACCATAACGCGGCAAATATTGCCGGGTTGGGCGCGCAAAGCGCGTGAGGGGGAACTGGTCGGTGCAAGGTCTCGTCGAGTTCATCAAAACGTTGGGTGCAACACGTGTCATGGCCATGGCCGCGGTCACGGCGGCGCTGATTGGCTTCTTTGGTTTCATTATTCTACGGGTCACGGCGGTGCCGATGACGCCGCTCTTTACCGATCTGACCTTCGAGGACTCGGCCGCCATCGTCCGCGACCTGGAGCGGCAGGCGATTCCGTACCAGGTGCGCAATGACGGCGCGATCATCATGGTGCCGAAGGATGCGGTCACCCGCCTGCGCATGAAGCTGGCCGAAAGCGGCCTGCCGAAGGGCGGTGGCGTCGGCTACGAGATCTTCGACAAATCAGACTCGCTCGGCGCCACGAGCTTCGTCCAGAACATCAATCACCTGCGCGCGCTCGAGGGCGAACTCGCCCGCACGATCCGCAGCATTGACCGGGTGGTCGCGGCGCGGGTGCATCTGGTCCTGCCGGAGCGACCGCTTTTCTCCCGCGAGCGGCAGGAGCCATCAGCATCGATCGTTTTGAAGCTGCGCGGCGGGCTGGAAGCGCAGCAGGTCCGGGCGATTCGTCACCTCGCGGCCTCGGCGGTGAATGGCTTGAAGCCGACCCGCGTTTCGGTCGTGGATGAAAGCGGCCGGCTGCTGGCGGACGGTGCCGATGACGAGGCCGGAAGCCTTGGCAGCGGCGCTGACGAGCGCAAGGTCGCCTATGAGCGGCGGCTGCGCGAACAGATCGACAATATCGTGTCATCGGTGGTCGGGCCGGGCCGCGCTCGCGTGCAACTCACCGCCGATTTCGATTTCAACCGCATCACCCAGACGACCGATAAATTCGATCCGGAAGGCCGCGTCGTGCGGTCGAGCCAGACGCGTGAAGAAACGCTTGCCTCGACCGAAGCCCGCGACGGCCAGGTTACGGTCGGCAATGAACTGCCGGGAGCGGGTCAAAATCGCCAAGGCGCCGGCGCCGGTGGCGCCGACAACGCCAACAAGAGCGACAACCGCAAGAGCGAGGAAATCGTCAATTACGAGATCTCTCGCACGACCAAGACCGAGGTGATCGAAGGCGGCCGGGTCAATCGCGTCTCCGTCGCCGTGCTTGTCGACGGTACCTATACGAAGAACGACCGGGGCGAATCGATCTACACGCCGCGTGAAAAAGAAGAACTCGATCGCATTGCGGCGCTCGTCCGTTCCGCCATCGGTTTCGACCAGAAGCGGGGTGACCAGGTCGAGGTCGTCAACCTCCGCTTTGCCGAGACGCCGCAGAATCTCATCAACGAGCCGAAAGGCTGGATGGATCTGCAGTTCACCAAGGAAGACATCATGCGCGGCATCGAGCTTGCGGTGATGAGCCTGCTTGGCCTGATCGTCCTGTTCTTCGTGGTTCGTCCGCTGGTGCGCAAGATCATCACACCGGACAAACCCGGCACCCGCCTCACTGACGGCACCGCTGCCGGCGGCCTTCTGCCCGGCGCACCCGGCAATCCAAATGTCGAACTCGTCAGCGGCGAGACAATCGCAATCTCGAATCACACCTCCAACATGATCGATATCGCTCAGGTGCAGGGACAGGTGCATGCCCAGTCCGTGCAGAAAGTCGGCGAACTCGCCGATCGCAATCCGCACGAGACCGTCGCGATCATCCGTCAATGGCTGCATGAAGCGGCGTAACTGGACTGAACTGAAATGACATCCGCAAGTGAAGCAACCCGCGGTGATATTGCGAGCGTCATGGCTACGCTGGCCGGCCGACAAGGCGAGGGCCGGAAACCAAGCCGCAACCTGACGGGTCCTGAACGGGCAGCCGTGCTGATGCTGGCCCTTGGCGACCAATACGGTGGCAAGATCTGGGAGCTGCTCGACGACGACGAACTGCGCGAATTGTCGATCGTCATGTCGACGCTCGGCACGATCGAAGCCGAACTCGTGGAAGGCCTGCTGCTTGAATTTGTCAGCCGGCTCTCAGCATCCGGTTCGCTGATGGGCAATTACGAAGCCACCGAACGTCTGCTGCACCAATTCCTGCCGGCGGATCGCGTCGGCGGCATTATGGACGAAATCCGTGGCCCGGCGGGCCGCAACATGTGGGAGAAGCTCTCCAACGTCCAGGAAGACGTGCTCGCGAACTACCTCAAGAACGAATATCCGCAGACCATCGCCGTCGTCCTCTCGAAACTGCGCCCAGAACATTCCGCACGCGTGCTGGCGATCCTGCCCGAAGATATCGCGCTCGATGTCGTCAACCGCATGCTGCGGATGGAAGCGATCCAGAAGGAAGTCATCGACCGTGTCGAGCAGACCCTGCGCACGGAATTCATGTCCAATATCTCCAAATCGCGTCGCCGCGATGCGCACGAGGTGATGGCGGAAATCTTCAACAATTTCGATCGCCAGACCGAAACCCGCTTCCTCACCTCGCTCGAAGAAGAGAACCGCGACAGTGCCGAACGCATCAAGGCGCTGATGTTCACCTTCGACGACCTGATCAAGCTCGATGCCGGCTCGGCACAGACGCTGATGCGCCATATCGACAAGGACAAGCTTGCCATTGCGCTCAAGGGCGCGAACGAGACGGTACGGCAGTTCTTCTTCTCGAACATGTCCTCACGCGCGGCCAAGATGCTGACGGACGACATGGCTATGCTGGGCGCTGTCCGCCTGCGCGACGTCGACGAGGCGCAGGTGCTGCTGGTCAATCTCGCCAAGGATCTCGCCGCCAAGGGCGAACTCGTCATCTCCAAGCAGCGCGGCGATGAGGAGCTTGTCTATTGATGAGCAATCCCGCGAAATTCCTGTTCGATATCGACTTCGACGCGCCGAAGGTGGCGAACACCATTCCGCTCGCCGATCACCATGCCAAGATCGAAGAAGCCGAGACCAGCAGCTATCGCAAGGGCTTCTCGGCCGGCCAGCAGGAAGCGCAGGGCGAAACCGCACGTCGTCTCGCCGTTGCGATGGAGGATATCGCCCGTTCGTTGAACAAGCTCTCGCGCGGCCTTTCGGGGATAGAGCAGCGTGTCGAGGCCGAAGCGATCGAGGTCGCGGTGACCACCGGTCGCAAGCTCGCTTCCGCGCTGATCGAGCGCGAACCCTTCGCCGAGATCCAGGCGCTGGCCGCCGATTGCTTTCGCGAACTCATTGCGACGCCGCATGTGGTCGTGCGGGTTCACGACAATCTTTATGCCGAAGCGCAGACGCGCCTCGCCGAGATCGCCCGGCAGAGCGGCTTCGACGGCCGTCTCCTCGTCCTGGCCGAACCCGACATCGGCATCGGCGACTGCCGCATCGAATGGGCGGATGGCGGCATGACCCGCAACCGCGCAGCAACAGACGCACAGATCGAAGACACAGTCCGGCGCTTCGTCCAGGCCCGGCTTGAGACCACCGACAATTCCTCGAAAGGCAATCATCCATGACCGACGTGCCGTATCCCAATCTCGACCCTGGCGCGACACCGCCGATGGATATGACGGTGCCGCCTGTGACCGAACAGGAAAGCACAAACAAGACCGCCGCCGATCTCGAAGCGATCTTCGACGTGCCAGTGCAAGTGTCTGCCGTGCTCGGCCGCTCGCGCATGGATGTCAGCGAGTTGCTGCGGCTCGGCCCGGGCGCCGTGCTCGAACTGGACCGCAAGGTCGGTGAAGCGATCGATATCTATGTCAATAACCGCCTGGTCGCGCGTGGCGAAGTCGTCCTGGTTGAGGACAAGCTCGGTGTGACCATGACGGAAATCATCAAGGCTGATCGGTAACAGGAAAGAAAATAGGAGTGGGCGAATAGCGAGCAGCGGATAGGACAAAGAAAGCGCCCTTTTCGCTTTAAACTATTCGCACCTCACCATTCGCCACTCCCATCCGGGAGCTCGAAGGAGAGTAAACATGCGACTTCTCATCGTCGGAACGCTCAAAGGTCAGCTCACGCTTGCCACCAAATACGCCATGGATAAAGGCGCGTCGGTGATGCATGCCGACACCGCCGACCAGGCTCTGGCCGTCCTTCGCTCGGGTCGCGGCGCCGATCTTCTGATGGTGGATGTTGCTGTCGATATCGCAAGCCTCGCGTCCCGGCTCGTGAGCGAGCATATTCACGCGCCGATTGTCGCCTGCGGCATCGAGAACAATGCGAAAGCGGCCGTCGCCGCCATCCATGCCGGCGCGAAAGAATATATCCCGCTGCCGCCAGATCCGGAGATGATCGCGGCCGTACTCGCCGCCGTCGCCGATGATGATCGCGAGATGGTGTGGCGCGACGAAAGCATGGGCCATGTCGTCAAACTCGCCCAGCAGATCGCCGGCTCGGACGCTTCCGTGCTGATCACCGGCGAGAGCGGCACCGGCAAGGAAGTGCTGGCCCGCTATGTCCACACGCGCTCCAAGCGCGCCAAGAAGCCCTTCATCAGCGTCAATTGCGCCGCCATTCCGGAGGCGCTGCTGGAATCGGAATTGTTCGGCCACGAGAAAGGCGCCTTTACCGGCGCGATCGCGCGCCGCATCGGCAAATTCGAGGAAGCCAATGGCGGTACGCTGTTGCTCGACGAAATCTCGGAAATGGATGTGCGCCTGCAGGCCAAGCTGCTGCGCGCCATCCAGGAGCGCGTGATCGATCGTGTCGGCGGCACCAAACCCGTGCCGGTCGATATCCGCATCATCGCCACGTCGAACCGCAATCTCGCCGAAGCCGCGCGCAACGGCACGTTCCGCGAAGACCTGTTGTTCCGCCTCAATGTCGTGAACCTGCGCATTCCACCGCTGCGGCAGCGGCCTCAGGATGTCCTGGCTCTGGCGGAGCATTTCATCGACAAATATTCCAAAGCGAACGGGCTTTCGCCGCGTCCGCTCTCTGCCGACGCACGCAGAGCATTGTCGCTCAATCCCTGGCCGGGCAACGTCCGCGAACTGGAAAACACGCTGCATCGCGCCGTGCTGCTCACCAGCGGTCTCGAGATCGGTGCCGAAGCCTTGATGACGCCGGACGGTCAGCGCCTCGACGCCGCGCCGCAATCGCCCGCAGCAACACATGCTGCGGCCGCAGCCGAACAGGTGACGCGCGCCTTTGTCGGCCGGACGGTGGCCGACGTCGAACGCGACCTCATACTCGAGACGCTGAAACATTGCCTCGGCAACCGCACCCACGCCGCCAACATCCTCGGCATCTCGATCCGCACCCTGCGCAACAAGCTGAACGAATATGCTGATAACGGCGTTGCCGTGCCGCAGCCGCATGGCGGCGAAGTGCGGCTGGCGGGGTAAGGATTCGCTCAATCGACCTCATCCTGAGGAGCATTGCAAACGCAATGCGTCTCGGAGGATGGGGCCGCCCTCGTCCTTCGAGACGGGCACTTTGTGCCCTCCTCAGGATGAGTGCGGAGGAAGATCCAAACTGATGACTACCATCTACAAAATCCTCCCCGCCTCGCTCTGGCGGGATGCGCAGGAAGCCGGTGTCTTCACCGGCTCCGAAGTCGATCTGAAAGACGGCTATATTCACTTCTCCACCGCACAGCAGGCTGCCGAAACCGCCGCAAAGCATTTCGCCGGTCAGCGCGATCTGGTGCTCCTGCATGTGGAGGCCGATGAGCTGGGCGACGCGCTGAAATGGGAGCCGTCGCGCGGCGGCGCGCTCTTCCCGCATCTTTATGACAATTTGGACGTAAAGCATGTAAAGCGCGTTGACTCATTGCCATTGGACCGGAACGGACGGCATATTTTTTTGGACCTCAGGTGATATTTTTGAACCGGTGCCGCCGCGCCGGCGACGAAGTCACATTTCGTTTTCTTCGGACAAAAGAACATGCACACCGCCCTTCGGTTCTCCCTGTTCGCTTCGGCGCTTTTCGCAGCCTCCGCTGCATCTGCATCCAGCGACAAGTCGTTCAAGGACTGGTACGCCGCCTGCGACAATCTGCGGAACTGCTCAGCTTATGGCTTCGATCCGGCCACCAACAGCGGCTATGTGCGGGTAGAGCGCAGCGGCGCGGCCGATGCTCCCGTCAGGATCACGATCTCAGTCGATCTTGCAGATGCTGCCGATTACACGGTGGCATTTGATCCGGCTCTGCCGGGCTTGCCTGACCGGGCGCTCACGGGCGAAGAAGGCGAAGGCAATGATTATCGCCGCACATTGCTCGCCGAAGGTCCTGCGGCGAAAGCGCTGATTGAATCGCTTCGCAAAGCCCAGGCCATCGTCGTCACACGCCGGGCTGCACAAGGAAAAAATCTCGATACGCCGGTCAGCAAGATCTCGATGTCCGGTGCCGTCGCCGCATTGCTGTGGATCGACGATCAGCAAAAACGAGTCGATACGGTGACGGCAATGATCAAGCTCGGTTCAAAGCCGTCATCCGCCATTCCACCGCAGCCGAAAGCCCCCGTGATCGTCGCAGCCAAGCCGACAAAGGATAAGGCGGCGGCCAAAACTCCCGCCGGATTGATCGCGAAGGGGCGCGCGCTGTGTGGTGAAAGCGATCCGAAATCGAAGCTGGAAGACAGCTATGCGCTGGGTGGCGGCGTTGTGCTGTACGAGTTCTCCTGCCCGGATAACAGCGGCGCCTACAACTTCCAGTCCGTCTATATGATGGGACCGGCCGGCAATGTGCAGGCTGTTAAGCCCGTTTCGTTCAAATGGCCGATCAAGATCGGCGATCAACAAAACGGCGACGGAGACAATAACGGTCTGATCAATGCCGTCTTCGATCCCGAAAAGATGACGCTGACCAGTTTCAACAAAGGACGCGGCATCGGCGATTGCGGCAGCGAAGAGGAATGGGTGTACGACGGCAAGACCTTCCGGCTGGCTCAGATCCGCTTCATGTCGGAATGCAACGGAGTCCCCCTGGACGACTGGCCGGTAATCTTTCGCACGGACGTGAAGCGTTAGGTCAACTTTGCAATCCTTACGGCCTGCGCGCGCCAAGCGCGGCCGTTGCCAGCCGCCACGCATTCTCCTCGCGCTTCGGTTCAGCTTGCGCGATATGCCGAAGCGCCGCGACTTCGTACCGCGACTTGATGTTCAAGGAAGCGAAGCGAGGCAAGGTGTGCGTTCTGCGATGGCACGTCGTGAGTGCGTCCCCTGGGTTCCGCCGCCCAGCCCAGAGAGATTCTAAAGTAATACATGATTGGATACTTTCTAAAGTGACTCCAACTTCAAGTATCTCAAAATAGTGCTTGCGCCCGTCCACGTATTTGGCTAATTAGGATGAAGTAATTGTTGCCGGAAGTATTATGAGCCCCTAATAATCCCTTCAGTGGGAATGGGGGACTCGTATGTTTTTGCGTGTCGTTAGTGTTGCGGCAGCGGCTTGCCTGGCCAGCTCTCCGGCCTTCGGACAGCAAAGTCCAAATCAACAAAGCCAATCGTCATCGCCAATTGCACTCGACGATATCGTCGTGACGGCAGCGCGTGCCGACCGCAAGGTGGCGGATACGCCTGCCACGGTCTATGTCGTGGATCGCGCGACCATCGAAAAGCAATTGCAGTTCGACAACAGCGCGTCGGCGCTGCTCGCCAAGATAGTGCCGGGCTATTCGGTGTCGAACGAGACGATCTCCGGTGCATCGGAATCGTTCCGCGGGCGCGACCTTCTGGTGATGCTCGATGGCGTGCCGCTCAATACGCCGTTGCGCGACGTGAGCCGCATCCTGTCGCTGATCGATCTGAACGCCGTCGAGCGCGTGGAGGTCGTGGCCGGCGCCTCCAGCCTTTATGGTGCAGGCGCCACCGGCGGCACCGCCAACTTCATCACGAAGCGCGCTACGGACGGCGGACCGAGGCTCACCACCAACACATCGGTGCGCGCCTTCACCGCCAATATCGGCTCCTCACTGCGGCCGGAAGCATCAGCCAGCCTCACCGGCAAGGCCCCGAATGGCTGGGATTACGTCATGATCGGCACCGGCCGCTTTGCCAACAAGACCTATGACGGCGCAGGCCGCGAATTGCCATCCGACCAATTCCTCGGTCAGGGCGGCGGCGATCGCTACAGCAATGCGAGTTTCCTCGGAAAATTCGGTTACGACTTCGCGGACGGCAAGCGGTTCGAATTGCAGGGCGCCTATTTCTACCTGAATCAGCAGCCGGCCTATCTGACGACCTACGGCCCCCCTTACTCCCGACCAAACTTCTCGGCGCCCTATACCGGACAGGATGTCGGCGAGAACACAGCAACGTTCTCGACACGTTACAGCGATGCCAATTTCGCATTCGGCAACCTGTCCTTGCTTGGCTACTACAACAGTATCGAGAAATCGTTTCCGTTCTCGGTGCTCGATCCGCGTTTCAACACCAGCGTCTATTACTCCGGCAATATCGCCAATCCGACCGCGCCATACAACGAGACGACGCTCAATTCCAAACGCGGCGGCGTTAATCTCACGATCGACACCCCGCTCGACCCCATCATTCGTGGCGCGAAATTCACCTGGGGCGCCGATTTTGTCGACGACAGCACCAGCCAGCAATTGTCGAACGGCCGCGATGTGTTCAACCCGATGAGCCAGCGCAGCTATGCCGGATTTGGCCAATTGCAGATCCCGCTCGGTGAACGGGTCACGCTCCGCGGCGGCATGCGCTATGAATATTTCGACCTCAAGGTTGACGATTTTGTCCGTCCCGTCGCTCTTATCCAGATTGGCAATATGTTCGCGGTGCTGCCCAATCTTCCGGTCTATGGCGGAAACTTCGACTACAGCGCACCGACCTTCAATTTCGGCGCCACCTACAAGATCACGCCGGATATCGAACTCTATGGCAATTTCAGCCAGGGCTACGCCCTACCGGACATCGGCTCCTACACTCGTCGCGCCGGGCTGAACTTCGGCTCCACGGCGCAGGCCCTGCCCTATACCTGCGGCATCAACAATCCGACGATCTGCACGACAACACGCAGCATCAACTATTCCCAGCTCGGCATCGAGCCGCAGATTGTCGAAAGCCAGGAAATCGGCCTCCGCTGGGGCGGCCCCGTATTCCGCGGCAACATCGTCGGATTCGTCAGCAGCTCGGACAAAGGCGTCAACTTCGATCCCGCCACCAACACAATCGCGCAGCAGAAAGAAAGGATTACCGGCGTCGAGGGCACAGCCGAGGTCACCATCAATCCCAATCTGACTGTCGGCACTGTGCTGGCCTATCGCGAAGGCAAGGTCGACACCAACAATGACGGCATTCTCGACAGCTATCTCCAGAACAATCGCATTTCGACGCCTTTCCACGGCACGGTCTATTCCGACATTCGCTTCGATAATGGCGCCGTGCTGCGTCTGGAGGGTGTGGGCTTCAGCGGGCGCGACCGCAAAGTCAATCTCGCCGGCAATCACTACAAGCTGGAATCCGGCCACTCCATGAACGTGTCGCTGAGCGTTCCCATGTGGGGCGGCACCGCCTATGTTGGCGTGCAAAATCTGTTTGACGAGCTCTATCAGAACCCGACGGCGACAGCGACGCGCCAATACGCCCCCGACGTCACCAATCCGGTCTACGCATTCGGCCGCACGGTGTCGGTGGGCTTCCGCAAAACGTGGTGAGGACGCATGGTCGACCTGGAAATCAAGCCGAACATGCTGGTGACGCTGCGCTATCACATTCCCTATGTCGATGATGACGAATATTATTATCTGCAGGGATTGAAGCGCATCAGCGCGATCGAAAAACCTTTCTATCTGCTTTGCGTGTTCGGCGACGGCCGCAGCCTGTCGCCGGCCGGCGAACGCGAACAGGCGCTGTGGTTCAAGGCCAATCGCGCCACCATGCGCGAGCGCTGCCAGGCGATTGCCATCGTTCGCGAGAAGGTCACGCCGAAAAGCGTCGAAGTGTTCCGCAAGCTGTTCGAAGTGCCGCTGATCGGCGCGCGTGACGAACGCGAAGCGAAGCATTTCCTCGAAACCATCGCCGGGCATACGCTGTGACGGCGGCAGCGACGACGGACGACCGGCCACGCAACGGGCGCGACCGTTTCCGCCTGTTCTTCATCCTCGCCGGCCTTTATCTCGCCCAGTCGATCCCGAGCTATCTGTTCGCGGCCGCACTGCCGCCGATCTTGCGTCAGTCCGGCGTGTCGCGCAGCGCCATCGGGCTGATCGCCATCCTGTTTCTGCCGCTGGTGCTGAAATTCCTCTGGGCGCCTTATGTGGATCGCATCCGCCCGATGGCGCGGCGTCATCGCGCCGGCTGGATTATCATCACGCAACTTGGCACGATTGCGTGTCTCGTCCTGCTCGCCTTTATGCCACCGACCCGCATCGAGTTCGTGCTCGCGATCGGCTTCATCGCATCGCTGCTGATTTCGACCCAGGACATCGCCACCGATGGTTATGCCACAAAATATCTTCCCGAACAGGATCGCGGCATCGGCAATGCGATCCAGGGCGGCGCGATCGCGCTTGGCGTCGTGATCGGCGGCACGATGGCGCTTGTGCTCTACGACCGCATCGGCTGGACCGCGACCGTGTTGATCATCGCGGCGATCTCGGCATTGCCGCTGCTGGCCGCTTTGGCGATGCGCGAAGGCGATCCGGTTGGAGCAACTGCGACACAGCCTCGACCATCGATCCTTGCCTTTCTGAAACGGCCGGAAGCACGCGCCATTCTTGTGGTGGCGCTGATCTATCGCGCCAGCGAGGGCTTGGTGAAGGCGATGGAGGGGCCGTATCTGGTCGATCGCGGCGTGCCGCTGGACTGGATCGGCTACATTTCCGGCGGCGGCGCGGCCACAGCCGGCCTCGCCGGTTCAGCCATCGCCGCGATTCTGTTGCGCAAGATCGGCAATGGCGGCGTGCTCGCGTTGCTGGGCGGTTTGCGTACGCTGTGTTTTCTGCTGTTCGCGTGTCACGCCTTCGGCTGGATCGCGGGTTACACGCCGCTGTTCGGCGCGGCGTTGTTTCAGACGCTGATCCGCTACATGGAAATCGTCGCGCTCTATTCGCTGTTCATGTCGGTATCGTCATCGGATCAGCCCGGCACCGACTTCACCATTCTCGCCTGCGCACAGCTCATCGTTTATCTCGTCGGCAGCATGCTGGCGGGCATTTTGGCCGACCGGCTCGGTTACGGCACTTTGTTCATGCTGGCGACCGCCATATCCGCCGTCGCTGTGATCGCCACCACATCGCTGCTGAAAACCTACTCCGGCCGCATGCCGGTCCGTCACAGCAGCGCGTGAGCGACACCCACACGCGACATTCGCCTCACGGCGCCTTTGCCGGGCTGAGATTGAGACGCTTCACGGCATCGGTATAGCGCGCAAGGTCGTCCTGCATGAACTGACGATAGGCGCCTGTCCCCTTCTCCTGCAGCTCGATACCGAGCGCCATCATCCGTTCCGTCACGTCGGGTTCACGCAGCGCCTTGGCCACCGCCGATTGAAGCCGCGCGACGATCGGCGCCGGCAAACCCGCCGAGGCCTGCAAGCCGATCATGGTGGCGATATCGAAGCCCTTGTAACCTAACTCATCGCACGTCGGCACCTTCGGCAGCGACGGCGAACGTTTGAGAATGCTTACGCACAAGGCCTTCAGCTTGCCGGTTTCGATCAGCGCCAGCACATTGGGGAAGCCGGACCAGCCCGCCTGAATTTCTCCGGTGAGCAAGCCATTTACCAGCGCGGTGCCACCGCGATACGGCACATGCAAAAGATTGATCCCCGCCTGTTCCTCAAACAGCGCCATCGTCAGGTGATGCACCGAGCCGTAACCGGCCGAACCATAGCTCAGCTTGCCCGGCTGCGATTTCGCCAGCTTGACGAATTCATCCAGCGTCTGCACCGGCACGGTGCCATTCACGACCAGCACGGTCGGCACCGTCGCAAGCGCGGTGATCGGCGTGAAATTCTTCAGCGGGCTGTATCCGACATCGGGATTGAGCGCGACGTTGATGGCGAGACCACCGGAATCGCCAAGCATCAACACGTGACCATCGGCCGGCGTTGCCGCAACCATCTTGGCTGCGACTACGCCACCGGCACCCGGCACATTCTCGACGACGAATGGTTTTCCGAGACTGTCGGATAATTTCTGCGCCAGCAGCCGCGCCAGCACATCGGGATTGCCGCCGGGCGCAGCCGTCGCGATCAATCGCACCGGTCGCGAGGGATAAGCGTCATCCGCATGAGCCAACGGCGACAGCAACAAGAGCAAGATGAAAAGGCCGATCGTCGACAATCGGGTCACAGGCATCTCCTCCGAACCTTTATAATTTTCGCGCCGTCTTTTTGACGGCTTGCGCAGTCTTTCAGTCTTACGCAGTCCCCCAGATTTCTTTGGCGACGTCAACGACAAGCTGCAATTTTTCAGACTGGATCTGCGGCGTGACCGGATTGCCGGTATCGACGCTGGCAAAGCCGCATTGCGGGCTGATGGCGAGACGATCGAGATCGATAAAGCGCACGGCATCCTCGACGCGCGCCCGCACCGTATCCTTGTGCTCGATCACCGGAATCTTGGATGAAATCAGCCCGAGGATAACCATCTTGTTGCGCGGGACAAACCGCAGCGGCGTGAAGGTGCCGGCGCGCGGTGTGTCGTATTCGAGGAAGTAGAACGGAATATCGAGCGCGTTGAATAGCCGCTCGGCCACCGAATCGTAACTGCCCTGCGCGTGCCATTGACCACCGCGATTGCCGCGGCACAGATGCATGCCGATGCGCAATTCCTTCGGCGCTGCGCGCAACACCTGATTGGTCACATCGATATAAGTATCGATCAGCGCATTCCAGTCGTCGCCGCGCGCCGCCAGCGTGTCCTGCACCTCGGGATCGCCGAACTTGGCGAACGCGGTTTCGTCGATCTGGACATAACGGCAGCCGGCCGCCGCCAGCGCATTCAATTCCTTCGTGAAAGCCTCGACGGTATCGCTCCAGAACGTATCCATATCGCGATAGGCATGCGCCTTTACCGCCTGGTCGCCGCCGCGGAAATGCAATGCGCACGGCCCCGGAATGGTGATCTTCGGCATCAAGTCGCTGTTGGCGGCGAGAAACTTATAATCGTCGACATTGATCGGATGCGTCCATTGCACCCGGCTCTTGATCAGGGCGAGTGGCTGCGCGCCGCGCTTGCCGGCCTCGTTGTTATCGGCGCCGGTAATCGGCTCGCCGCCCACCACATCGATGGTGATGTCGCCGAGCTGACGATAGAAAAAGCTGTGATAGGAGCGCCGGCGGAATTCGCCGTCGGTGACGAAGCGCAGGCCGAGCTGCTTCTGCAACGCGATCGCGCCCTTGATGGCGGTATCTTCTGCCGCAGTCAGCTCAGCCTGCGTGATCTCGCCACGTGCGAATTTCCCTCGCGCCTCCAGCAATGCCGTCGGGCGCAACAGACTACCGATATGCTCGGCGCGGAAGGGCGGCTCGTTCTGCGGCTCAGTCTGTTTCGATGCCCGCTCAAGTTGCGCGGTCTGATTGCCCATACTGGCCTCCCGGTTCGTTTCGTTGTTTTGCCGCAGCTTAGATTGACAGGCGTGCAGATAAAGCGCTTCCTTTGCATTACTTTGGTGCAAAATCGTTGACAATCGAAAGCCAGGGGCGGGAGAACGATGGATCGCCTGCGCACCATGCAGAGTTTTGTGCGTGTCATGCGGTCTGGCAGTTTCACGATTGCCGCGCGCCAGCTGGGCGTCTCGCGCGCGCTGGTATCGCGCCACATCATCGATCTGGAACGCCATCTCGGCATGCGCCTCTTGAACCGCTCGACCCGCAATGTCGTGCCGACCGACGAAGCCGCGGCCTATCTGAAATTCTGCGAGCAGATTCTCAGCGATCTCGAAAAGGGCGAACGCTCCTTCACCGGCAATCAGGACAAGCCGATCGAAACGCTGAAGATTGTCGCGCCGAAATCGTTAGGGACCATGAATCTGGCCGATGCCATTCTGGACTTTGCGCAGGCCGAACCACGCATCCGTGTCTCGCTGGTGCTGGAAGACTTTTCCTTCCGCCCCTACGAATTCGTCGAGAAGGGCTACGACCTCGCGCTTTGCATCGCCACCATCCGCGATTCAGCCTTGATGGCGCGCAAGATTGGCACGCTCGACTGGGTGCTGTGCGCCTCACCCGAATACATTCTGCGTCACGGCAAGCCGAAAACACCGGCCGACCTGAAGCAGCATTCCTGCCTCGCGCATATGAATCTCGATCTCAATGACAGCGTCTGGCAATTCAGCCGCAACCAGGTCCGCCGCTCGATCAAGGTCGAAGGACAGTTGCTGTCGAACAGCGCGCTGGTGCTGCGCAAGGCTGCGCTCCGCTCACTCGGCATCTCGATCCTGCCGCGTTATTGCGTCGCCGCCGACCTTGCTGCCGGCACGCTGGTGCCGGTCCTGCCGAATTACAAGCTGCCGCAGCGGCCCTTGCAGGCGGTTTATCCGCGCGACATCGCCGCCTCGCAGAAGACCAAGACGTTCGTGACCTTCCTCACGCGCTGGTTTCAGCAATACAACCCGAATTACGATCCAGCTCACATCAGCGCATAGGCGCTCGACACCATGGCCACCGGCTTGTTGTCGGTGGCGCTGGACAGGATCACCTGGCCGAACGCCATGGTCTTGCCGATGCGGATGATGCGCGCGTCCGCCAGCACATCGGCATTGGCCGCCGGTTTGAGGAAATGGGTGGTCTGGTCCACCGTCGTCATCGGCCGGTAGCGTCCGGAGGCGGACGACACCGCGAACACCATTGCCGTGTCGGCGAGCGACATCAGCGCCTGCCCGCAGATCACCCCGCCCTCGCGGCACAAACGGTCTGAAAATACCATCCGCAACACCGCGCCGGCACCGTTCGAATCACTTGGCGCATCGATTCGTTCGATCGTGAGTTGCAGATCCTGCACCCAGGGCGCGAACACCTCCTTTAGCAGTCTCCTCGCAGTTGCGAGATCGAACGCATCACCCGTTACCGGCATCACAAATTCCCCCTATTTTCTCCACGAACCTTAATGGGTATGCGGTGTTGACGCACCCGCGTTAACGTTTTGCTAACCATAGACCGGGCAAATATTACCTAGGGTTCGTGGTCTTCCAGGTTCTTCATGTCCGACATTGCAGCGACGTCCTCCCGCGGGCGATTTGCATTGCCCGCCATCCGCGACATTGCGGCCTTGGCAAAACGCGGCGATCTCATGATGGCCATCGGCATCATGACGATTCTTGTCGTCTTGATCCTGCCGCTGCCCCCGCTCGCGCTCGACATGTTCCTGGCCGTCTCAATTACCATCTCGGTGCTGATCCTGATGACGGCGCTGTTCATCCAGACGCCGCTGGAATTCTCCGCCTTCCCGACCGTGCTGCTGATCGCGACCATGCTGCGGCTGTCGCTCAATCTCGCCTCGACGCGGCTGATCCTGTCGCACGGGCACGAAGGCACCGCCGCCGCGGGACACGTCATCGAAGCCTTCGGCCATTTCGTCATGGCCGGCAATTTCGTGATCGGCATCATCGTTTTCACGATCCTGATCATCGTGAATTTCGTCGTCATCACCAAAGGTTCGGGCCGTATCGCCGAAGTCGCGGCGCGTTTCCATTTGGACGCCATGCCCGGCAAGCAGATGGCGATCGACGCCGACCTCTCCGCCGGTCTGATCGACGAAGCGCAAGCCAAGAAGCGCCGTCAGGAGCTGGAGGATGAAAGCGGCTTCTTCGGCGCGATGGACGGTGCCTCGAAATTCGTACGAGGCGATGCCATCGCCGGCCTCTTGATCGTGTTCATCAACGTCATCGGTGGCATCATCATCGGCGTCGCCCAGCAGGGCATGCCATTCATGGAAGCGGCCAAGACCTACACCCTGCTGACGGTTGGCGACGGTCTCGTCACCCAGGTCCCGGCGCTGATCGTGTCGACCGCGGCCGGCCTGCTCGTATCGAAGTCGGGCGTCTCCGGCGCCGCCGATCAGGCGTTGATGAAGCAGCTCTCGCATTACCCGAAAGCGCTCGGCATGGCCGGCGGCGTCATGCTGCTGCTGGCGCTGATGCCGGGCATCCCGATGCTTCCTTTTCTGGTCTTAGGTGGTGGCGCCAGCGCGCTCGCCTGGCATCTCGGCAAGAAGCACAAAGCCGCCGAACTCGTCGCGCAGACGCAGGAAGTCGCCGCCGCCGTTGCCGCCGGTTCGACGGACGCTGAAGAGCCGATCTCGACCGCTCTCAAGATCGACGATCTCAAGATCGAACTTGGCTACGCCCTGCTGCCGCTGGTCAATTCGCAGGATGGCGGCGACCGCCTCACCGAACAAATCAAGGCTCTACGGCGCGCCCTCGCCATCGAGATGGGCTTTGTCATGCCGGCCGTGCGTATCCTCGACAATGTCCAAAGCGATGCAAACACCTATGTCATCAAAATCAAGGAAGTCGAAGCTGGCTCCGGCAAGCTGTGGCCTTCGCAATTCATGGTCATGGATCCGGCCGGCGGTCAGGTTAACCTGCCCGGCATCCACACCACCGAGCCGACTTTTGGCCTGCCCGCGACCTGGGTGGATTCTGCGCACAAGGAAGACGCGGCGGTGAAAGGCTACACCGTCGTGGATGCCGCGACGGTGCTGTCGACGCACCTGACCGAATTGCTGAAAGCCAACGTCGCCGACCTCCTGTCCTATGCCGAGGTCTCGAAACTGGTGAAGGAGTTGCCGAAAGAACAGGGCGAACTGATCAAGGATATCGTCCCGGCGCAAATTTCGATGTCCGGCATCCAGCGCGTCCTGCAATTGCTGCTGGCCGAGCGCATCTCGATCCGCGATCTCGCCACTATCCTCGAAGGCGTAGCCGATGCTGTTGCCTATACCCGCAACCCGGCGCAGATTGTTGAGCATGTCCGGGCGCGCCTCGCCCGCCAAATTTGCGCGCAGCATACATCGCCGTCCGGCTATCTGCCGTTGATCGGCTTGTCGGCGAAGTGGGAGCAGGCGTTTGCGGATTCGATCATCGGTCAGGGCGACGACAAGACGCTGGCGATGCAGCCGTCACGCCTGTCCGAGTTCATCACACTCGTTCGTGAACGCTTTGAGGAGGCGGCGCGGCAAGGTGAAAATCCTGTTCTGGTCACGTCCGCTGCCATCCGCCCGTTCGTCCGCGGCATCGTCGAACGGTTCCGCGCCCAAACAACGGTGATGTCGCAGTCGGAAATCCACCCCCGCGCCCGCCTGAAAACGGTCGGCAGCATTTGAGAATCAGTGGCAATCCCGGCCGCATGGTTGGCAGGTTGCCGGTGTCTCAAGACGTTGTGGCAAGGCCAGGAGCCGCCCGCCCTCGCTAACCTGACGACATAGCGTTCAACGAGCGGCGCCAAGGCTGGCGCTTACGACGGCGTTTAACAAGAGCGCTCCGGAGCGGATCGCATCAACAAAGCTGTGATCATTGCCCAAAGACGGCCTTTTGCGATGCCCATCAACGGCTTGGCCGGATACTGGAAACCCGGCTTTGGCGATATTAGCGTCCCCGCTTCGCGATCGATTCCAAACCCGATCGCATCTAAAAAGCCGCAGAAATCTAAATATTTCAGCAATCCGAGGACAGCCGATTAACGGCTGGGGGCTATTGTTTCTGCACGAGGCAGCGGCGCAACAGTCACGCTCTTTCACTTCCTTTCAAGGAGATGTGATTGCCCCTGTGGAACAGAGGACGAGCACCTACGTTCTACTTGCGTCGAACGGAATGCAGAACCTCAAAAGTGCGGGGGATGTCTCTTCGCAGAAAAAAGGACTGCACTCTCGGAGCCGGTGAACCTGGCTGCGCTGCTCCCGACGAACGAAAGACCGCAGGGATCGTCATGAATAACTTTTCGCTGACCAGCGCCGATAGCGCGACCCACATGAAGGTGGTCGTCGTGTCATTGCTGGCCGCCATTCTGGTGGTTGGAGTTGGCATCCTTGCGAAGCCAAATTTTACTGACGGCACCGCGACCGCATCCAAGCTCGAAGCGTCGGGTCCCGTGATCCGCGCTGGCATGCCGACCGCGACGGCTGCCGACGAAAGGATCGTCCGTTAGTTTACTGACGTTGAACCTCCCTTCCCCCCAGGGATCAACGTTGAGTGTTGCGCGCCCTCCCCCCAAGGGCGCGCAACTTTTTTATGGGTACCGCAAAACCCCTGCTTGGATTTGTTGTGTTCCCGCGATGCAAAATTTGCCGTCCTGCCGGACATGACGCCGCACATTGACAATCCGGCCCCCATCCTTAGCTTATGGGCCATGAAGAACGCGCACCGCCATCGGTTCCTGTTTCGCGCCGGCCGCCTCCACGCAGGCTGCTGACCCGGACGGCTGCGCTCTGTCAGCCTCCGGGGGGCTGACACGTCAAATCCATCACCAAAAAATGAAATTCAAAAACGCACGGATCGCGTTGCGCCGTGCGTCAAGCATAATGAAGTTTCGGCAACGCGAAGGATGACAACCATGAGCTATCTGCAACCGGAATTGCCGCCGATCACCATCGTCCGTGGCGACATGGAAAAGCTGATCCGTCTCGCGGACGCTGCGGAAGGACGATTTGCGCAGGCCGGCGAGTTTCTGGCGCGTGAAATCGACCGCGCACAGGTCATTGAGGATTTCGAACGCCGGCCCGGTCTCGTCGCGATGGGATCGCGCGTGACATTTCGCGATAACAAGACCGGCCAGACGCGCACGGTCACCCTCGTTTATCCCGAGGACGCTGATGTCGCGCAAAACAAAATTTCTGTGCTCACACCCATCGGCGCAGCGCTGATCGGATTATCCGTCAGCCAATCGATCGAATGGCAGACGCTGGAAGGAGCAACGCGCTCGCTGACAGTGCTGGCGTCGGAAGCGAACCAATAATCCGGGCTCACGATTGTGGCCGGTCCATCCCCTTGTCGCGCAACACCGCGCCTCCGGCCGGACCGGCCAGGACATCGATGAAGGCTTTCGCAGCCGCCGGCTCTTTTGTCGCCGACGATATCGCGCCGGCATAAATCGTATAATTCTGAATTTCCGGCGGCAACGGACCGACCAGCACGACATCTTTCACCGGTACGATTTCGCTGATCTGGTGAATGCCAAGTTCGGCATCGCCACTGACGAGCAGATCGGCGACATAGCCGCCGCGCTTCAACTTGGCTTTGGCACGAACGACATGGGCAATGCCCATCTTCTCGAACAGCTTGTCGAGATAGATGCCGCTTGAACCACCAGAAGCCGGATCAATGTAAGCGACGCTCTTGGCATCGAGCAGCGCCTGCTTGAAGGCATCGACACTGGAGATATTCGGCAGCGGCGTGCCCGGGCGCACCATCACGCCGATCGCAACGCGGGCCACCATCGTCTTGGTGTCGCCTGCAAGCTTGCCTTTTGCTGCGAGATGATCGATTGCTGCCGGCGTCACCACCGTAATGTCGAATGCTTCGCCGCCTTCGATCCGCTTCTGCAACGCACCCGCCGTGTCGTTTTCGACGATCAGCTTGTGCCCCTGCTTTTCGAATTCAGGCTGCAACGCGAGCACCACCTGTTTCATCGCGCCGGCGGTGAGAATCTTCAATTCAGCAGCGGAAGCGGGACTGGCGAGGATCGTGAGGACAGCGGACGCAACAACAAGGTGACGGAGCATCGAAAATCCCCGAAGTGCCATGGTTGGAAAACTGTATCAGACATCCCAACCCGGCAAGATCCCGTCTATTCCCATGGCAGCCTTTCCACCCCGGCGCTTGACCACCTGAAAAAAGAAACGGCCGGGGGCAAGCCCGGCCGTTTTAAAACTCTGAATGTGTGGGCGGGAAGGCTTACGCTCGCGCCGCGTTGCGGATGCGCATGATGCCAATCGAGTCGAGCTCCATCTGCTCGCGCGTATTGGCATCGGCCCGCTCGCGCGCCTGATCGCGCTCGTCGAGCAACTCGACCTTCTTCAGTTCCTCGAAGGCTTCGCCGAGGGCCGCCTTGGCTTCGTCGAGCTGCACACGCAGATCATCGATCGAACGCATCAGGTTTTCGCGCCGCTGGTTGGCAGCCTTGGCATAGGTCGGATAGGCGAAATGCGCCGGATCCTGAATGCCGGCGCGGTCCTGCTCGGCCTTGACCTCGCGGTCGAGCTCGACGGCCATGCGCTCGAACTCTGCAATCATGGTCTCGATCTGGACGGTCCGGCGACGCTTCTCGTCGACCTGGAATTTCCGCAACCGGATCAGCGTTTCACGCGACTTCATCGACACATACTCCCCGAAGCCCCAACACAACCGGCCGCAACGCAAAAACTGAGCGGCCGCTCACAGGAATAGGCGGATTGTGGCGGGCTAACGTTATTTTTCGGTTTCCAAAACCGTGAGAATGCTCGCAAGCTGCTGATATCCCTCGGACAAGGTGGTGGCCTCGTCTTTTCTTTGCCCCAAAAAGGCCTCCAAAGGTCCATGCAGGCGGATCGCTTCATCCACCTCGGGGCTCGAACCGGGACGATAGGCGCCCAGACGGATCAGTTCCTCCATATCGGCATAGGTGGCCATAATTTGCTTGGCCCGGGTGATGACCGGCAAATAGTCCGGATCGGCCGACCGGGGCATGGTGCGGGACACCGACTTCAGGATGTTGATGGCCGGGTAACGGCCGCGCTCGGCGATGGCACGCTGCATGACCACGTGGCCATCCAGAATGCCGCGCACCGCGTCGGCGATCGGCTCATTATGATCATCGCCGTCGACCAGCACCGTAAACAGCCCGGTGATGGTCCCGGCATCGGGGCCAGGGCCGGCGCGTTCCAACAGCTTGGGCAATTCGGAGAACACGGTCGGCGTATAGCCTTTGGCCGTGGGTGGTTCACCGGCCGACAGACCGATCTCACGCTGCGCCATCGCGAAGCGTGTCACCGAGTCCATTAGCGCCAAAACGTCGCGGCCTTCGTCGCGGAAATATTCGGCAATGGTCAGCGTGAGATAGGCGGCCTGCCGCCGCATCAAGGCTGGCTCGTCCGAGGTCGCGACCACGACCACCGACCGCTTCAGCCCCTCTTCGCCAAGATCCTCCTGTAAAAACTCCTGCACTTCGCGGCCGCGCTCACCGATCAGGCCAATGACCGACACATCGGCCGCGACATTCTTGGCCAGCATCGACAGCAGGACCGACTTGCCGACGCCCGAGCCAGCAAAGATGCCCATGCGCTGACCGCGGCAGCAGGTGAGAAATGTATTAAGTGCGCGCACGCCGAGATCGAGCGGCTCCCCGACCCGCTTGCGCGCATGGGCCGGCGGCGGTGCGTTGCGATAGGCATAAGGCGATGCACCCGGCGGCAGCGGCCCCTTGCCGTCGATCGGTTCACCCATCGCATTGACCACGCGGCCGAGCCAGCCATCGCTCGGCCGGACAGCAGCCGCCGAGGCGCTGACAATGGCCCGGCAACCCCGCCGCACACCTTCAAGCGCACCGAACGGCATCAAGAGCGCATTGTTCCCGGCGAAGCCGACCACCTCGCCGGCGATGGTCCGGCCCGGCCCGGTCTCGATCGACACCTTGGAGCCGACCGACATCGCATGGATGGGGCCCGCAACCTCCACCATCAGACCGCGTACGCCGACGACCCGGCCGTAAATTTCGACGCCGTCGAGCTCTTCGATCTGTTCGGCCAAAGCCTTCATAGATTCCTATCCGGCGATTCCGGCATTAACCCCGTGTTTACCCGCGTCATTAATCATTGCGATACCGTTCTTGAGACTGCAGCGGGCGACACGCCGGAGAACAAATTTCGATGGCGGGTTGCGGGTCGGCTAAACCCCGGCTCTTTCAGTGAACACGACCATCGTTTGGGAACGCAAAGACTGTATTCCGGTAAATCTTTAGGCCGATTCGACAAGGAGAGCCTAGAGAATGCTTGCGAAGCGGAATTAGCTTTTGTTAACCATGACGAAATAGTGTTTCCCGAATCGTTGTGTTGCAAGGCGTTTTGAAGGGCCGCCGCTCCTGGCGCGCCGAGGATTAAGGCCCCGCAGCGGCGAAAGAGGGGACTGGCATGCGCGTTCTGCTGATCGAAGATGATAGCGCCACGGCGCAGTCGATCGAGTTGATGCTCAAATCCGAGAGCTTCAACGTCTACACCACCGATCTCGGTGAGGAAGGCGTCGATCTCGGCAAGCTCTACGACTACGACATTATTATGCTGGATCTGAACCTGCCCGACATGTCGGGGTACGAGGTTCTGCGCTCCCTTCGCGTGGCGAAGGTGAAGACGCCGATCCTGATCCTGTCCGGCCTCGCCGGCATCGAGGATAAGGTCCGCGGTCTCGGCTTCGGTGCCGACGACTATATGACCAAGCCGTTCCACAAGGACGAACTGATCGCCCGCATCCACGCGATCGTGCGCCGCTCCAAGGGCCATGCGCAGTCCGTCATCAATACCGGCGATCTCATCGTGAATCTCGACCAGAAGACCGTCGAAGTTCACGGCTCCCGCGTGCATCTGACCGGCAAGGAATATCAGATGCTCGAGCTGCTCTCGCTGCGCAAAGGTACGACGCTCACCAAGGAGATGTTCCTCAATCATCTCTATGGCGGCATGGACGAGCCCGAACTCAAGATCATCGACGTGTTCATCTGCAAGCTGCGCAAGAAGCTCGCGAATGCCTCCAACGGCAAGAACTACATCGAGACGGTCTGGGGCCGCGGTTATGTGCTGCGCGAGCCATCGGACGACGAGGCCAGGATTCCTGCCTAACGCTTCTCTTTAAGTCCCTCAAACTTCAAACCCCGCCGGATAACGGCGGGGTTTTCTGTTGTGATCCACTTTGATGTGGGGGTACCCGGGTCCAGGCGTTGACTTTCGCTAATCCATCTTCCGGTCGTGAGCGCCCCCGGCCCCGGAAAGCCCTCTGCGCTTTGACATCACGCCCTATGCGTGGATGCCCCTCTCTCAACGGCACATCGATTATCAAGACATAGCGGATGCCGATGCGCCTTTCTCCGACGACTTCATCCAGCGCGAAATTCCCGCTGCTCCAGTGAATGTTGCCCCCGCACACTCGGAGTCCCGTGACCAGGAATTCCGGCTTTCCCCGCGGGCGTGATCGATGTCACGAGCAATTTTTATCGTGCACTGAGGCTTGGGATGAAAAACAGGCCACGCTGGGGAAATGGCATTGGAACCGCCCGTGCCGGCCTTTGGTCGCTAAGGTTAATATCCGCCTCACGTTTTTCCGCCCGAGGCCGGACTTATTCCGGCCATGGTGCGCTGTTTTGACATGTGCGTGATCGACGAACCCCACCGGAGACGGCGGCGGCTTCGTTGGCTCGGGGGATGTTCATGCAAAGACGACCAGCAGGTTTTACGAGCGCTTAACCATACTGCGTCATGGTTAACGTGATCGTTCCTGTTGCGAGTCAAGTTGAGTAAATGCGTTTGAAATCAGTTGGGGGTTCTGCCAACACGCGCGTCCGCGCGACGTATCGGCAGAAAGCAACATCCGGCAGCCGGTGGATCAAGGCCGCAACGCGCGGCCTCACCGCCATGGCTATTGCCGTCATGATTTTCGCAACAGCATTGATTGCCGCCGGTCGGCTGTTGGCCGTGTCGGTCGATGCGCGATCGGATTCACGCTCCGTGGTCGGCATGTCGTCGATGCGCGGCTCGATGCTCGTCTCGCTGCCGGACGCCGGGGTCGCGGTGCCCTTGCAGGTCGCAGCTTTGTCCGACGATGATGTTGTCTCAGATGCGGACGCAATCCGCGCTGCTCACGCAGCGTTCCCGCCATCGTCCGGCGCACTTGCCGATTTTACCAACGATCAGCTCTTCACCGGCTCGATCCACAGCTTCACGACGCGCTTCGAAGCGCTCGAACTTGCGAAGGCTGAACACGCAAAGATTCCGACCAAGATCCAGGATCGCCCGGCCATCGCACACTTGCCGATCCCGCGGGCGCGGACGCAGCTTGCTTCGTTGCCACCGGCCGGCGACATCGGCATCACGCAAGATCCCGATATGCCCACCGCCAAGACCGCGATCTACGACATCACCGGCCAGGTCGTATACATGCCGAACGGCGAGAAGCTGGAAGCGCATTCGGGTCTTGGCCAGTACATGGACAATCCGAAATTCGTGCATCTGAAGATGCGTGGCGCGACACCGCCGAACACCTACAAGCTGCGCCTGCGTGAATCGCTGTTCCATGGTGTGCAGGCGATCCGCATGATCCCGCTGCGCGAGAATGAGATGTTCCGCCGCGACGGCATCCTCGCGCATTCCTACATGCTTGGACCGAACGGCCAGTCGAACGGCTGCATCTCGTTCAAGAATTATCCGAAATTCCTCGCGGCCTTCATGCGCGGCGAAGTCGATCACGTCACGGTCGTCGCCCGTCTCGACAAGGCGCCGTCATTGTTCGCGCGGCGCAACGTCAAGAGCGCCAGCGCGCAATAGCGCACCGCTACCCGCCAAATCTTCCGTTCGTCCCCGCGCAAGCGGGGACCCAGAACATTTTTACTCTGGATTTCCGCTTTCGCGGGAATGAGCGGAGGAGTCCTTCGCCTCAAACACCTGAGCGTCAGTCTCCCGCGTCACCAGGCCATGCCCGAGCGCGACGCGCTCATCGAACACGAAGCAGTCGCCGCGCCAGCGGCTATCGCTTTGCGGAACGGATTCGAGATATTTCAGGATGCCGCCCTTAAGGTGATAGACCTCATCGAACCCTTGCGCGAGCAGATATGAACTCGCCTTCTCGCAGCGGATGCCGCCGGTGCAGAACATTGCGATCTTGCGATGTTTCGCCGGATCGAGTTCGCGCGCCGTGTAATCGCGAAACTCGCTGAAGCGCTTGATCTTCGGATTCA
>Ga0164243_10003365_pt1 | contig 25616 bp, 31 predicted proteins | sample OricompcompostOP_FD_108781 | JGI IMG/M metagenome (GOLD analysis project Ga0164243, IMG submission 108781) | Organic Plus compost microbial communities from Emeryville, California, USA - Original compost - Organic plus compost (OP) | ecosystem: Engineered > Solid waste > Mixed feedstock >...
GAGGGCGTCGCGCACACGCTGCCGGGCATAGTCGGCGGCGCCAGGCAACTGCCCGCGCACGGTGACCTGGATGCTGTCCTCGGTCGTCGGTGACGTCATCTCGTTCTTGCTCACGGCACCCAGGCTTCCCTCGGCGGACACTCACGCCGAGGGGCGAAAGGCCCTCTTGCACCGGGGCTGAGGTCCTTCGGCGCAGTGCCGCCTCCGGTGGACGCGGCGACGCTGACGCGGTCGAACAAGGGAGGACCCGACGCCCCAGCAGACCGATCCTCTCGCCCGGCCCAGCACACCGCGCACGAATGGCTGGCGGTGATCGGCGAGGGCGCTCGGCACCTAGGACCGCCACCACAGCTACCGCGTGCTGCGCGCGTGGTTGCACGTGGTCCGGGACCGGCTGACCGTCGATTCCGCGGCGCACCTCGGCGCGCAGCTGCCCGAGCTGCTGCGCGGCACCTCCTACGGCGGGTGGGTGCCCAGCCGGGTGCCGATCCGCTACGACTCGGCCGCTCTGCGCGAGAAGTTCTCACACGGCCAGCTCGACCACGTCTTCACCCTCCTGCCCGCGAAGCTGCGTGTCGAGCTGTCGGAAGCCGGCACGGTCACCAGATCCTGATGGCGCACAGTGCCAACGTCGGAGTTCGTCCATAGAAGACGGCCATAGCGGACGCCGAACGTCACGTTGGGTGCGCCGCCGGCGCCGGTCAGAACTGGAAGACCAGGCGGGCCGACACGGGGCCGACGAGTACATCGTCGATGCAGACTTCGCGCCTTCGAGGTCGACCGTGTCGCGCAGCGACAACCCGCCGCGCCTTCAACCGCCCTGACGCCGCGTTGTCGCCGAAGGTGCGACAGACCCACAGCACGTGCCCGGTGGTGCGGGATCGGCCGCTCGCCCCCCGCTCGAGGCAGCGGCGCTGGACGACGCCCAGTGGCGGTTGGCGCCCGCTCGCCTCGACAGCTTTCGCCGCAGATACCCATGGGGGTATACAATATCGGGAGGTTTACCGCATCAGGAGAGGGTTTCTCATGAACATCGGCATAAGCGTCAGGCCAGGCCTGCCGTTCGACGAGGCGGTCGCACGCACCCGCGCTGCCCTGCAGGAGCAGGGTTTCGGCGTGCTGACCGAGATAGACGTGCGGAGCACCATGCGGGAGAAACTCGGCGAACAGATGGAGGACTACCTCATCCTCGGCGCCTGCAACCCGCCACTGGCTCACCGCGCTCTCGGGGTCGACCGGCGGATCGGACTGCTGTTGCCCTGCAATGTCGTCGTCCGGGCCAATAACGGCGCCACGATCGTCGAGGCTCTCGACCCGGAAATAATGGTGAGCGCCACGGGGGAGCCCGGCTTCGAGCCGATCGCGAAGGAGGCCGCCGATCGTCTGCGGGCGGCGCTGGAGACGCTGACCGCCTGATCCGGAATCAGCGGTACGTCTGCCAGCTCGATCGCTCTGCGTAGAACTCGTCGAAGGCCGGGTAGGCCGCGCCCCGCAAACGGTGGCGGTGCGCCGCCGTCCATCAGGAAGGCGACGCCGACCGCATCCGCGCTTCCTCCGGCGTGGCATCTCGCATGGCGGCGCCGTGGGCGCGGACGGCGATGCAGCCGTCGCCCTCGTTGCTCACGGCGATGGCAGAGCGACGAGTTCATTTGTCTTGGCCTCGATCGAGCGCGGCCTCGTGCAGTTGCCGGCATCCCTCACACTGCGGGGGATTGCCTGCCGTAGGTCACACGTGGGCTCGCGCAACTCCTCGCGTACACCTTGCCGTAGTCCATGCCAGGTCCTTCCGCTCGTCACGGGCAGTACGACCCTCAGCGTTCACCACCACTCGCCCTCACGGGCGACACGGTCGTTGGCCCGCGCTCACCTTGCCGGATTCGATACCCCGTGGGGTATTATAAGACGGTGTCCTTCGCAGGAGGTGAACATGTGCCAGAGAGTCGTCTGCCCACGCTGCAAGAAGCCGACCTACCGTGGCTGCGGGCAGCACGTTGAGCAGGTGCTCGGCGACGTCCCCGCCTCACAACGCTGCTCGTGTGCGTCCGAGCGCCGGGAGCCGAGGTCGTGGTGGCCCTTCGGCCGCCGCTGATTCCGGTCCCCGTGCTCGGCCAGGTCGCCGGGTACGGGGACACACCCGGTCACCGACAGACCAAAGAAGCAAGTGAACGAGAAGTTCGCCTGACGATTTCGAAGCCGTTGCGATGGTTTTGGCCGCCTCCGCAATGCTCGCGCACCGACGAACCCCGTCAGGCGAGGGTAAGGAACAGCTTCTCCAGCTGCGCCCGGTTGGCCTCCGCCTCAGCTGAACCGGCCTTCTCCTGCGCCACGCAGTTGTCGAGACCGGTGGCGATGATCTTGAACCCGGCTCGGTCCAGCGCCCGCGACGCCGCGGCCAGCTGCGTGATCACATCCTTGCAGTCCCGGCCGGACTCGATCATCTGAATGATCCCGCCGATCTGCCCCTGCGCGCGCCGCAACCGCACCACCACATCCGACAGCTCGTCAGCCTCGATCTTCACCGAACCTCCTCCTGTACCCCCGAGGGTATCGTACCTGCTCAGCGGCACAGGGCCTCGCCACCGCTCAGGCCTGCTGCTGTGCCAACTGTCGGTGAACCTCGTTCATGTCCACCTCGCGCGCTTTCGCGATCAGCTGCTCCAGTGCCTGCTCGGCCAGCGCTCCCGCCTGCGAGTACAGCACGACTCCGTCACGCACGACGATCAGCGTCGGGATCGACGAGATCCCGAACGCTCCTGCGAGTTCCTGTTGTGCCTCGGTGTCCACCTTGCCGAACACAATGTCGGCCTGGCGCTGCGAGACACGTTCGTAGACGGGCCCGAACATGCGGCACGGACCGCACCACGACGCCCAGAAGTCGACCAGCACCATGCCCCGCTGCCCGATCACGTCGTTGAAATTGTCCTTCGTCAACTCCACCGTTGCCATCTCAACCTCCTCAATGATACCCGTAGGGGTATTTGTTCTTTGCAACGCCAGCCGATGCTGGACGATTCCCGCAGGGCAGTCAGAGCATGTGCAGCACGCTCTGCGCGGCGGTGTAGGTAGCGACTGCCAGGAGCATCACCACGAACGCCGTGGTCAGCCGACGCGAGTCCACACGGGACGCGACGCGGTTTCCGAATAGGACCCCGGCCACCGCGGCGGCCAGAAACAGCCCGAGTAGCGGCCAGTCGAGCGCTTCCGCGTGACCGATCACCCGTGTACCCAAAGCGACGGCGCTGTTGATGGTGATCACGACGAGCGAGGTGCCGACCGCGGTGGCGGTGGCGTAGCCCAGGGCGAGCACCAAAGCGGGGACAACCACGAAGCCACCGCCGACACCGAAGAACCCGGTGAGCAGTCCCACCACGCTCGCGGCCGCGACCACCTTCACCGCCCGGCCGGCGTCGATCCGTTGCCGGGTCAGGGTTCCCACACCGCCGGTGCCATCAGCGGGATCATCGGGGTGAGACCGGCCGCGGATCAGCATCGCCGATGCCGCGGCGAGCATCATGCCCGCGAACCCGAGCAGCAACACGTTCGGATTCGTCAGCCCGCTGGCTTTCGAGCCCAGCACCGAGCCCACGGAACCGAGCAGGCCGAAGACCAGGCCCGGCACCAGATCCACCCGGCCGGTTCGCCGGTGCGCGAGGACACCGGCGAGCGCGGCGGCGCCGACCACGATCAGCGACTGGGTCGTCGCCTGGTGCGGGGTCTGACCGAGCAGGTACACCAGTGCGGGCACGGTGAGGATGGACCCGCCCGCGCCGAGCGCGCCGAGGCTGAGGCCGATGAGCAGGCCAACCGGCAGCGCCAGCAGCAGCATCACGCCACCGTCCCCGGCCAGATCGCGGTCACCGCGCCACCGCCTCCGCCACCACGGAGCCCAGGCCCGCCAGGGCGGCATGGTCGTAGTCGTCGTCGATCGACACGACCGGCCGTCCGGCCGCGGCGAGCAGGGACGCCGCGATGGAGGCGCGGTAGCCGGACTTGCAGTGCACCCACACCTCGCCGTCGGGCACCTCGGCCAGCCGGTCGAGCAGCTCGTGCAGCGGGATGTGCACCGCACCCTCGAGATGACCTGCGGCCCATTCCTGGTTGCGTCGCACATCGAGGACCACGACCGGGCGGTGGTGCCGTACCTGTGCCAGGTCAGCGAACCGGGCCGTCAGGTACGAGCTCAGCTCGCCGTCGGTCCAGTCCCGGGCCGCGCCGGTCGCCGCCGCCTCGAGCCGGTCGATACCGATACGCACCAATTCACGCTGCGCCGTCGCGACATCCTCGACCGTGCCACCGAGCAGCGTCAGCGGGGTACCCCACGGGATCAGCCAGCCAAGGTAGGTAGCGACGTTGCCGTCCAGCCCGAAGTTCAGGGTCCCGCCGACATGCCCGGCCGCGAACGCGGTGCGGTGGCGCAGGTCGACCACCCACTCCCCCGCGTCGAGCCGCCGCCGCAACTCGGCCGCGTCCGCTCGATGCGGCTGCGACAGGTCCGGCGCCTGCGGCCCGCCCGCGTTGGCCGGGCCCATATGGGCGTAGTAGGCGGGGTAGGCGTCCAGCCCGGCGAGCAACTCCTGCACATAGTCCTGCTCCGGCTGAGTCAACACCGGGTTGGCCGTCTTCTCACGGCCGATGGTGGACGAGTCGGCGCCGGACTGTGTTGCCGAGCAGAAACTGCCGAAGCCGTGCGTCGGGAAGACGCGGGTCTCGTCGGGCAACTCGCCGGCCAGCCGGTGTGCCGAGCCGTACTGGGCGTGCACGAGTTCGCCTGTGTGCGCCGGTCCGAGCAGGTCCGGGCGGCCCGTCGAGCCGAAGAGCAGGGAGCCGCCGGTGAACACCGCGGGTGCCTCGCCGGGCGCCTCGAGCACGTAGGCCAGGTGCGTGAAGGTGTGACCGGGTGTGGCGATGGCGCGCACGCGCATCGCGGCGCTGACCGGCACCACCTCGCCCGGCTCGATCGCACTGCGGTCGAAGGACACCTCGTCTGCCGCGTTGACGTGGTAGGCAGCACCAGTAACCCGCGCGAGCGCGAGCCCGCCCGTCACGTAATCGTTGTGGATATGGGTCTCGAACACGTGTGACAACCGGACGCCGCGATCCTCGAGCAGCGCCAGGACCCGGTCGATGTCGCGTTGCGGGTCCACGACGAACGCCACCTGACCGTCATGCACCAGGTAGCTGCGATCCCCGAGCGTCGGGGTGTCGATCGGCACGATCTCCAGCACGGTATTTCTCCTTCACGCCGCGTTCTTACGCGGACCACGAACTCGCGGATGTGGCCGGGCAGGCGCTGCAGCGGCGCCGGCTTCGCGCCCGGTGCGTGACCGTTCCCATACACGGCGAGCTCCCGCGTATTCAGCGCCAGCGCGCCGCGGTGAAGACCCGCACATCCAGCTCTGGACCATGTCAACTTCTCATACCCCCTGGGGTACCCGTGTCCCAGTTAACCCCGCCGACAGCGGATACGCAACTACCCCGGGGGGTACCGGGATATCGCGCCCGGCAGACCTCAGAATCCAGCTGGACGCGCAGCCGCGCCCAGCCGTGAGCTGGGACCAGCGCCACGTCCCGCAAGCCGTTGCCGGCCGGGCCGCCCGCACTCGCGTCCACGACCTGGAAAAGGCCAGCCCGAAGCCCTGGTGAGCGCTCGGTGCCCGCCCCTCCGTGGAATCCACGGGATTACGGTGAAGATCCGAGGATCTTCGGCACTTACCTCGGCTCAAGCCCGCGGGCAACGGTGGTCCAATTTCACCGCCGAATTCGCGGCCCCACGGCGTGTCGGGAGCACGAAAAGTTCTAAAGGACCGCACCCTGCGAGAGGGCGGTCGTGCTGCAGCGTCACGCCCGGACCTTGCAGGCACTGGCCCACAAATGGTCCACACCACAGCCATCCGGAGGCGACCCGCCCAATTGCTACGCGGACACCCCCGACCTCAACGACGCCGCAGGTATCCAGCTCGACGGGGTGCTGTTCATGGAAGGGGAAGGCCGGCCGCCGGAGAGCACGCACCTCATCCGCGATCTCCGCGCCGCTGCCGAGGATGACGAGGCGACCGGAGCATGGCTGCCGCGCTGATAGAACTGGATGAACTCGCGGACATCCTCGGCGAGTGACACCGCATCGTCATCAACGACTGGCTCTGGCGCACATTCCGCCGACGCATCACCCACCTACCAACTACTAGCGACGACCCAACACAAGTGAGTAACACCAGTTGTCCGCCAAGACCCTCACCACCCGATCCGGCCATCCGACGCCCGGTACAGAATCCGGCACTGCTCGACCACTACCGCGGCGGCAGTCGGCCTCCAATCGTGGTCGACCAGATCGTCGGCGATCTCAGCGAAGCGATGCTCACCGGTGTGCGCCACCCTTCGGTTGGCCGGCGCCGAGTCAGGGTGGCGTCGGCGGCAAACTCGTGGACGGGTTGCGGGCCGGGTAATCGTTGACGATGGAGGACCGGGCCCCGCCACGACCATGCGACCGAGCGCAATGCAACGCGCCGACGGCCCGGGTGCAGCTCGGCTTCGGGCGCCGTCTCAGCCGTTCAGGGAGGGCGTCGGTCACCGCCAGGGGTCTGAGCAGCTCCAGCATGCGGGGTGCGCGATCATCGCACGGGAAGCCCGGAACGGCACGGGTCGGCGCGCCACCACACGGATCTCGGCACCGTGATCGTGCAGTTGTAGCGCCGTGGTCAGGCCGGCCGGTCCCGCACCGACGACAAGGACATCAGGGTGTGCGGTCACACCGCTTCGACCACCCGCCACCAGGATCCCGCCACGGCTGTTTCCGGGGCCAGCCGGTCCGGCGCGGCCAGTAGCTCGTCGCGGCGTCGGCCGGGAAGCACCCGATAGTCGATGGAACCCGGCACGCTGACAAGTGCCAGCACCCGCCACAGTGCGCGGGCGTAGTGTTCCGCCCGGCCCGCGCCGTCCCATTCGTACACGCCGCGGTAGCGGCCCTGGCCGTCGTGGGCCAGCCACAGCTTGGACACGAAACCGGGGAAGCCGACAAACAGTGGCGTGTTCAGGATGCTTTCCCACCGGAAGAGGGTGTGGGCACGCCCGCGAACCCACCGCAGCCGGAACGCCACCACCAGCACACAGGGGTCGGCCGGCGGCGGCCGGTTCACAATGGTCTCCCGGTACACCACGCCGGAGCTGCCGTCCGCGAAGCCGAGGCGGCGGCCAACGCGCTCGCGCGGCAGGTGGACTCTCCTGCGCGCCAGCAGCGCCACGGTCGCGGCAACGCATTCACACACCGCCCGCCACGCGGCGGCCTGGGGCAATGGTCCGCCACGGCTCATGATCACTCCTCCGTGGACAGTCCGCGGCGATGCACGAGGACACATCCCCCCGGATGCTAAGCCGGACACCGGCCGACAGGGCAGGGTCTTCCGGCACCTCGCGGATGGACCTTCGCCCACGACGGGTGCCGCGTTGGGGACTATGGCGTCGAGGCGGATGAGTGGTCCGAAGCAGGCCAACAACACGGGTGGGCCACGAACGGCCGAGCTGCGGCAGACGCTTCGATCCCTCGACGAGGCGCTACGCACTCGCCGCGGCTCAGCCGTTGTCGCAGGAGCGTTGTGGCGCGGTGTACTGCACCGCACTCCACGCGGCCCGGGCGCCGGAGTCGCCAATGCGGACCACCTGCACGGCGGACGTGATGGCGAACGCGACCGAGAGCATGGCGAGTAGGGGCACGATGACCTTCGGGGACCGTGCGGTGTCGCGTCCGAACCACACCAGGGCTGCGACGAAGACCAGCAGGCCGATGACGAACACCAGCAGTTGGCCCCCGAGTTGGGCGTGCTGACGGATGAGGTCGGTGGGCACGAGCCGGTCCCGCAGGTCCTCCCCGCTGCTGGTCGCGATGGGCACGCACGCGGTGGCCAGCGCGGTCAGGCCGACGACGAGCCAGCCGTAGCGGCGGCGGGCGGCGGGCCACACCGCGATGATCACGGCGGCCAGCGCCGACAGCGGCACCAGCACGACCACGGCGTGCACCACCAGCACGTGGACCGGCAGTCCGGACAGGAAGACAGGCATTCGCGCCCCTCGTTCGACGATCTTGGCAGCACCAGCCTGACGCCCGATTCTGAGTGTTTTCTTCGAACCGGGCACTCCAAGATTTCCCCCAGAAAACCCGCCGAGACTGGCGTTGTGAACGCAAAATGGTGGCTGGTCGCACTCCTGGCCCTGAACGCGGCGTGGGCGGGCGATCTGTTCCTGTTGGGACATGGCTGGGCTGGGCTCGCGGCGCCGGGTGGGCTGCTGACGGCGTTGGGCAGGCTGAGCGGGCTGTATGGCGCGCTCGCGCTGGTACTGCAGCTCGTCCTGATCGCGCGACTGCCCTGGCTGGAAAGCAGACTCGGCCTGGACCGGCTGACCGGATGGCACCGGTGGAGCGGTTTCTGGGTGCTGTGGCTGCTGGTCGCGCACATCGTGTTCAGCACGCTCGGCAACGCGGCCCAGGACGGTTCCCCGCTGCGCACCGAGATCGGCACGCTGGTGTTCGACACCCAGGACGTGTTCAAAGCCACCCTGGCGATGATCTTGCTCGGGGTGGTCGCGGTGAGCTCTGCCCGCGCGGCCCGGCGCCGGCTGCGGTACGAGTCCTGGCATCTGCTGCACCTGCTCGCCTACCTGGCCGTGGCGCTGGGGTTCATGCATCAGGTGACGATCGGCCAGGACTTCGCCGAGTCCGCCGCCGGGCGTGCCTACTGGTGGACGCTGTACGGGGCGGCGCTCGGCGCGGTCGCGGTGTTACGCGTGGGCCTGCCGCTCGTGCGTAATGTCCGTCACCGGCTGCGGGTCGAGTCGGTGGTGCGGGAAAACCGGGACGTGGTGACGATCAGGATCAAGGGCCGTGCGCTCGACCGGCTGCCCGCACGCGCCGGCCAGTTCTTCCTGTGGCGGTTCCTCACCCCGGGCCGCTGGTGGGAGGCGCACCCGTACTCGCTGTCGGCGATGCCAGACGGGCGCACGCTGCGGATCACAGTGAAGGCGCTCGGCGACGGCAGCGCCTGGCTGCACAACGTCCGGCCCGGCACCCGGGTGCTCGCCGAAGGCCCGTACGGCGCGTTCACCGCGCAGCGGCGTACCCGTCGCGGGGTGCTGCTCGTCGCGGGAGGGGTCGGCGTGACGCCGGTGCGCGCGCTGCTGGAGGAATTCGCCCACCAGGACGACGACATCGCCGTGGTCTACCGGGCGACCACCAGCGCGGACGCCGTACTTGCTGACGAACTGCGGACGCTGGCCGGCCACTGCGAGGCACGGCTGTTCCTCGTGCTCGGGGCCTCCACCACGGTCGGCCGGTTCGGGCCGGTGCTCGGCCCGGAACATCTGGAGGCGATGGTGCCCGACGTGCGCCGCCGCGACGTCTATGTTTGCGGGCCGCCCGGAATGACTACCGCCGTCAGCCGCACGCTGAGGACGTTGGGCCTGCCCGCCGGGCAGTGTCACACCGAACGTTTCGCGTTCGCCGCGTGAAAGGTCCTGCTCCCATGCGAAAGTTTCTCGTCGTCGCCCTGCTCGCAGTGGCGGCACTGGTGCCCTTGGCGTGGTACCGGCCCGCGCCGTCAGTGCTCCCGGCGGCCGCCCTTCCCGCCCCGGCACTACCGTCCAGCCCCGGCACCAGCGCCCCGCCGACGCCGGGCCAGAGCGCCACGGTCGTCAACGGGTCCACTGTGGATACCGAGTTCGGCCCGTACGCGGTCGCGGTGACCTTCCAAGGCAGCACCATCGTCGATGTCCGGCTCGTCACCGAACCCGACGACCGGCACAGCCAGCGGATCGCCGCGAGCGCCGCCCCGACCCTGCGCCAGGCAGCTTTGCAGGCACAGAACGCCCGGATCGACAGCGTGTCCGGTGCGACCACGACCAGCGAGGCCTACGCGCAGTCCCTGCAAGCCGCGCTCGACGCGAGAGGACACTGAGCCGTGCGCATCGTCCGCCACATCATGGGACTGCCGATCTCGCTCGAGTTCCGCGGCGACGCGCGGCAGGCCGAGCCGGCGTTCTCCTGGCTGACAGAAGCAGATCGCCGGTTCAGTCCGTTCCACCCTGACAGCGAGGTCAGCCGCTTCGAACCGGACGGAAAGCACAGCGCCGACCTTCGCGACATCCTCGCGCTGTGCGCCACCTACGAACGACTCACCGGCGGCGCGTTCCGCGCCACACTCCCCGGCCGCGCCTTCGATCCCTCCGGTGTCGTCAAAGGCTGGGCCGCGCAACGCGCCGCGGATCTGTTACGTGCCAACGGAGTCCGGAAGTTCTGCCTGAACGCGGGCGGGGATGTCGTCGCGGCGGGCCGCAGCTGGTCGGTCGGCATCCGGCACCCCGATCTCCCCCACGAGCTGTGTGCGGTGCTGGCCGTGCGAAAGCTCGCGGTTGCCACGTCGGGCAGCTACGAACGCGGCGAACACGTCGTCGACGGCCGCACCGGGCAGCCGACGCGGGACCTGGTCAGCCTGACCGTCGTCGCGCGGAACCTGACCGTTGCGGACGCGACCTCGACGGCGGCCTTCGCCATGGGAACGCCGGGGATCGCCTGGGCCGCGGCCCGGCCCGGTTGCCTGGTGCACGCCGTCGACGCACACCGGCGGGTGTACCGCTCGCCCGGGTTGGACCGGCTGCTCGTGCCGAGCGGCACAATGGCGTCGTGACCAGCCCCGGCGACCAGACCCCGCGCGTGCTGGCGGTCGAGGACGACCCCCAGCTCCTCATCATGCTGGGCACGCTGCTGGCCGACGAGGGTTACCAGGTCGACCAGGCGCCCGACGGCCAGCGCGGGCTGCACCTCGGGCTCACCCGCGAGTACGACGTGCTGCTGCTCGACCGTGGCCTGCCCGCGCTGGACGGGCTGGATCTGCTGACCCGGCTGCGGGGGCGCGGCGTGGTGACGCCGACTCTGGTGCTGTCCGCACTCGGCAACCCGGCTGACCGCGTCGCCGGTCTCGACGCCGGCGCGGAGGACTACCTCGGCAAGCCGTTCGACATCGACGAACTGCTGGCCCGGCTGCGCGCGTTGCGCCGCAGGCACCTTGACACCGCACGCACATTGCCGCTGCCCGGAGGCCGTCTCGACCTTGACACCCGGCAGGTCGAGCGGGCCGGCCACGATGCGGTGCGACTGTCCGAACGGGAATGCGCGTTGCTGGCGATGCTCGCCACCCGGCCGGGCCACGTGTTCCCGCGCGCCCGGTTGCGGGCACTGGTGTTCGACGACGCCGAGACCGACATGGTCGTGGATACCTACGTGCACTATCTGCGCCGCAAACTCGGTCGCAAGATCGTCGACACCGTACGCGGGCGCGGCTACCAGCTCGGCCGCGCGGCATGAGCCCGCGACGGGCCTTGTCCGCCGAAGAACGGATGCTCCGCCGCACGGCCGTGCGCGCGGGCGCGCAGTCCGCGCTCGCCGTCGCCGTGACCGTCGCGGTGCTGTGCGGGGTCGCGATCCTCGTCGTCCTGCGCAGCCAGCATGACGACCAGAACACGTTGCTGAGCACCACGATCGACCGTGTCGACGACGTCAACGACCCGCCCGCCGACATGTGGCTGGTGATCCGGCACGATGGGCACCAAAACGTCAGCCCGGGCCTTCCCGCCGGGCTGCCCGACGAAGCCGCGCTGGTCGCCACTGCCGCCGACGGCCGCATCCGAGTATCCGATCTGCTCACCGCACACCAGGAATACAGTGTGCGCACCCAGCGGCGCGGCGACGACGTCGTGCAGGCGATCCTGGACCTACACACAGCGCACCTGGAACGGGACCGCCTGCTGCAGGCCCTACTGGTGACCGGCGGGATCGGGCTGTTGCTGGCCGCGTTGACCGGCGCCGGGGCGGGCCGGCGCGCGCTCGCCCCCCTCGCGCAGGCGCTCGCACTGCAACGCCGCTTCGTCGCCGACGCCGGCCACGAGCTGCGGACACCGCTCACCCTCCTGAGCACCCGCGTCCAACTCCTGCAACGACGGACCCGGCAGACCGATTTCCAACCCGACGTCGACAGCCTGGTCACCGAAGTCAAGCAACTGACGGCCATCCTGGACGACCTCCTCCTCGCCGCCGACCCGCGCGAGCACACGCCCACGCAGCAGGTCGACCTCGCCACACTGGTCAACCAAGCGGTCACCGCCGCCCGACCCACGGCCGCCGAACAAGACGTCACGCTGAGCGCGCGCTCGGTCGAGGGCGTGAGGATCACCGGTACCGAAACCGCGCTCCGCCGAGCCGTGAACGCGCTGCTGGACAACGGAATTCGGCATGCCCGCAGCTCGGTCGACGTCACCGTCCGGGCCACCGGGCGGCAGGCGATCATCGAGATCGCCGACGACGGGCCCGGAATCGACCCCACCGCCATGCCCGCCCTATTCGCCCGCTTCGCCACCGGACCACCCCAACAGCACAACGGCCGTCGACGCTACGGCCTCGGGCTCGCACTCGCCAGCGACATCGCCGCACGACACAGAGGCACCGTGACCGCACACAACGCCGACACCGGCGGCGCCGTCCTGCGGCTGCTACTGCCCCGTGGATGACGGAGGATTTGATGTGGTCCTCCATTCAGAATCGTGGAGTCATGGCCGCCGGCGCTCCGGGTCCCTCCAGCCGGGCATTCCTCGGTGGACGCGGGTCGCAGCTCGAAAGGTGGGCCTCGACGCGGCGGCCCTATTTGGACAACTTCAAGGTCGTCCTGATCACGGCGATTCTGCCCGCGAAGCTGCGTGTCGAACTGTCGGAGGCGGACACAGTGGCGGCGAAGCGCGCCGGATCCTGACATTGCCCACGGCCGGTACCGGTCAGAACTGGAACACCAGTCGTGCCGGCATGCGACCGGCGAGCACGTCGTCAAAGCCGGCCTTGACGTCGGCGAGATCCTTGCGAGTGCCCACAATGGACCCGATGACCGACTTGCCGCCGAGTGCGGCGTCGAAGATCGGCACGCTCAGGTGGCCGTCGGCGGGAACGTGCGGGATACCGCTGATCGCCGAGGCTGCGGCGGGGTAGGTGATTGGGATCCGGTCACACTGCATGCTGCATGGCACGGAGCGTTTCGCGAAGCCGGTCGAGCTTGGTCCGGCAGCCAGCTGCCGGGCCCGGTTCGCGACACGGGTTCGAGCTCGTTCGGTGCTCACACGCTCTCCTGCCGCGCGCCGACGACGGCGAGGCCCGAGGTCCGGAACCGGTATTCCAGAGCCGGTGGAAGTAATCCTGGGGCCGGAAGATGTCGAGGTTCAACGCGTGCTCGAGCAGGGCGAGGCCGCGTTCGAGGCCGGCGAGGGCGCGGGTGGTGGGCGCGAAGACCTGGTGCAGCCAGAACCGCTACGCAGGCGGGACGTCACGTACACCAAAGAGGCGGGTCGGAAAGGTCGAGCAGCGCGAAGCCGGTGACCAGCTCGGGATGGATCCGGATGACGTAATCCATGTCGCCGGCCACCCAGGGTCTCAGGGCGTGCTGGTAGTGGGCGACAGCGTCGGGGGCCTTCACCCGGCGGGCTACTCCGGTCACGATCACACTCCAGCCGATGTGCTCGTCTGCCGAGATGACATCCGCCTCGTAGGCGACCACAGTGTTCACTGCCGACAGCACCGCCGCACCCACGTGAGTTCTGATGACCACCTGCCCGTCCTCGAGCAGATGGTTGACCGGCCGGATGGCCGGCAGGGCCTCATGGGTGAACACGATCCGGCCCACCCCGACACTGCCCAGCAGGCGCAGGCACTCCTCGCGCGTCAGCTCTCGGAACCGCATGTCTCGAGACCGCATGCCGAGCAGCGTGACGCGCGGCGAGCATGGCGAGAAAGGGCACAAAGTCCCTGATTTGATCAAGGTCCGGGCGCGGCCGTCACCGCGCGAGATGCACCGACTCATGGGTGACGTCCTCGATGTCGTCGGCCGCGGCGTCCAGCAGTCGGTGCGCGAGGTCGGACAGCGCACGGGGCACGGCTGCTGACTTTGAAGGATCAGGGTCTACGGTGGGCGCAGTCCGGTGCTGCCGAGGAAGCCGTCGATCAGGCCGGGTACGTACTGCATGCGTTTGAGCCGGGTGCGGGCCAGGGTGGCCAGATGGGTGATCGTGCCTGCGGCGAGGTTGGCCAGGCTTCGTTTCAAGTGTGACCACACGCTTTCCACCGGGTTGAGTTCCGGCGCATACGACGGGAGCTGGTAGACACGCAGCCACGTTCTCGTGGCGGTCAGCCGGCGCATGAGGGCGGAGGTGTGGCCGCCGAGGTTGTCCCAGATCAGCACGATGGGCCCGCCCAGTTGCTGGTGCGCGGCGTCCAGCAGGGCAGCGAAGTCGTGTTCGCGGAAGCCTTTCTTCTCGCCCTTGCGGCCTCGGTGCACCATCATCCGGTAGATCAGCCGTGATTTCTGCCCGGCCTGGTAACAGGTCAGCGCGGCGATCGAGATCCGGCCCGAGCCCTTACCCGTCACCTTGACCACAGGTGTGTGTCCTCGCGGGGCCCAGGTACGGGCCCTGGCTGGTCTCAGCGTTTGCCCGGCTTCGTCGGCGAAGCAGATCCACGCGCCCAGCCTGCGCGCGATCCTTTTACCGTCGGCCAGGTCTTTTTCCGCCATTCGGCGACCGCCTGCTCATCGCGCTCGGCGGCCCGGTGGATCGGTACCTGAGGGCTCCAGCCCATCCGGTGCAGCAGCAACGCCACACCCTTGAGACTGTAGGAGACGTGGAACATCCGCCCGATCAGTTTCGCCACCCGCGCCAGGGTCCACCGCTGGTCCTCGGTCCAGCCTGCCGCCGCCGGACCCTCTCGTAGTGCCTGTTCCAGCCGGGCGACCTGCCGCTGGTTCAGCTTCGTTTTCGGGCCGGGCCGTCCCCGTGATGCCAAGACCTCGGTTCCGCCGGCGGCCCACGCTCGCCGCCACTCCCGTGCCGACTTCGCCGATACCTCAAGCGATTGTGCGACTTCCGCAGGCGAGGCGCCCGACTGAAACATCTCTGCCGCTCTGCGGCGAACCTGTTCACGCTGGGCTCGCGCCGCCGGTCCGGTACCACCACCATCCGCGTATCGCACAACACGATCTTCCCCGAAAGTCCACAATAGACCGCGACGACACGCCGAACCCTGACACTACAAGGTCAGTAGCTCGTCGCCGATCTCGGGCACATTGACATCGCTGGGATTCAACCTTGCAGTGCCGATGCCGACCAGGCCGGTCTCATCCGGATTGTGCAACCGCGCCTTCGCGCGGGTGCGGTCCTCGTGCTCGTCGATGAAGATGTCGATCGTCCAGTGCTTCTCGTGCACGCGACCAAGCCTGCTGCCGCACGCACGCCGTAAGAAAGGGTCGAAGGTCATCGCGCGAATTCGGCGGCATTCGGCCCGGACGATGGAGCACTTCTGATCTGCGCCGATCGCGCGTGCCGTGCGCACGATCGTGACATGTTCCGGACAACGATCCCCCCGGGGGGTCGCTACACCGGTGTCGCGGTCGGCGCGCACTGGTCGGTGGTCATCGTGGTTGGCCTGATTTCGGCCCTGCTCGCGAGTGCGGTCCTGCCGAGCGCGTGCCGGGCTACGCGACGGGCTGGTACTGGTTCACCGCCGCCCTCACCGCGGTTTGTTTCCTCGCGTCCCTCTTGGCGCATGAGCTGGCGCACGCCGCGCAGCGGCCGGTCCGGCAACCAGTCTGCTCCTCTGCGGGGCCGGCCTGGGCGCGGCGTACCTGGCAGGCGACTGGCCCGATCCCGTTGCCGCGCCGGGCTGGTGGACGGTCGCGCCGTTCCTCGATCGGCTTGCCGGGCCAGCCTGCCGCCGGGCGGTCCCGGTGGTGGTGTCCTCCGGCGGCGCACCTATAGGCGTGATCAGCCTGAGCGACCTGGTTCGGATGACACCACAGGACCGGCTCGTCACCCGCATCTCCGATGCTTGCCATACCTACCCGCAGCTGATCGGCGGCGGTGACCCGGGTCGCCGATATCCTCGGGAACACCGTGCTGCGCCAGGGACAGGACTTGCTCTTGGCAGTCGACGACGGCAGGATCGCCGGGGTGGTCAGCGCCGAGGACATCGCCTGGGCGCTGGAACTGGCCGCGCTCGGGGTCTACAACGTCGCGGCGTGATCGGGCACGTAGTTGCCCGGATCCTTCTCCGGCCGCCGGTATCCGCTGGCTGGAGGGCGTTCCGGCAACCGCAAGGCCGGTGGTGGCACCTCGTGGTAGGGAATGCTGGTGAGCAGGTGGGCCATCATGTTGATCCGGGCGCGACGCTTGTCGTCACTGTCGACAATGGACCACGGCGCTTCCGGAATGTCGGTGTAGAGCAGCATCTCGTCCTTGGCGCGGGAGTACTCGTCCCAGCGGGCGATCGACTGGATGTCCACTGCGGACAGTTTCCAGCGGCGTACCGGATCGTCCATCCGGGCGCGGATGCGGCGTTCCTGCTCGACGTCGCTGACCGAGAACCAGTACTTCCGCAGTAGAATCCCATCCTCGACGAGCAGCCGTTCGAAGATCGGGCACTGATGCAGAAACCGCCGGTGCTCCTGCGCGGTACAGAAACCCATGACCCATTCGACCCCGGCGCGGTTGTACCAGCTGCGGTCCATCAGCACGATCTCCCCGGCCGCGGGCAGCTGTTCGACATACCGCTGGAAATACCACTGGGTGCGCTCCCGATCGTCAGGACGCGGCAACGCCACGATCCGGGCCACCCGGGGATTCAGGTACTCGGTGAGCCGCTTGATCGTGCTGCCCTTCCCTGCCGCGTCACGGCCCTCGAAGACCACGATCAGCCGCTGGCGTTCCGCACGCACCCACTCCTGCAGCTTGACCAGCTCGGCCTGCAGCCGGGCCAGTTCGGCCTCGTACGTCTTGCGCGGCAGCCTATCCGCCATCAACCACGCACCACGGCGACCGTGCACGCGCTGTGGTGCAGCAGAGCCTGGCTGGTAGACCCCAGACCGACTCCCTTCAGCGCGCCACGGCCGCGCGAACCGACAACGATCAACTGCGCGCCCTCGGCCGCGGCGAGCAGACCACGCACCGGACGATCGCGCACCACCCGCTGGCGCACCTCGACATCGGGATACTTCTCCCGCCAGCCGGCCATCCGCTCGGCGAGCAGCCTCCGCTCATCTTCCGCGACGGCTTCGTAGTCGATGTCGAACGGCAGCACCGACCAGGTCTCCCCCGCCGACATGTCCTGCCAGGTGTGCACCGCCACCAGCGGTACCCCCCAAAGACTCGCGGTATCGAACGCGAACGCCACGGCCGCCTCCGACACCGGCGACCCGTCCACCCCGACAACCACGGGACCACCTTCCGGCGGCGGGTCCTCGAGCGTACGGCCGCGCACCACGACCACGGGACAGTGCCCGTGCGCGGCGACGCCGACCGACACCGAACCGACCAACATCCCCTCGAACCCACCCAGACCACGAGACCCCAGCACCACCAGGCGCGCGTGCGCCGACTCCTCGATCAGCTGCCCGGCCGCGAGACCGACACGGAGATCGGTGTGTATCTCGATACCCGGCGCGACATCCCGCGCCTCCCAGTCGGCCCGCCGCAACCACTGATGCCCCAGTTCGACCAGAGCTTCCACCGCGCCACCCGGCAACGACACCGTCGGCCGTGACACCGCAGGCAGCACGCAGGCGTGGAACAACCGCAGCGGGACACGCCGGCGCGCAGCCTCACGCGCGGCCCAACGGGTCGCGTGCAACGCCGACGACGAACCGTCCACGCCGACCAGGATCGCGTGGTGAGCAGCCGTGTCCATCATGCCTGCCACCCTCGCCCGCAGAGGCCGCGGCAGGGCAGGGCCGGGCGTCCCCATCCCCGGGGTCCTTGTGCCCTACCTGGCGCACGGCCGTCGTACGCAGACTCGGCCCCATGCGCGCTTGGCGACTGTTCCAGCCCGGAGACACCGGCGCCCGCAAATTCGAGCTGCGGGCGGAATCCGTGCCCACGCCCGGACCGGGCGAAGTCCTGGTGCGAGTGCGGGCCTGCGGTGTGTGCCGCACGGACCTGCACGAGGTCGAGGGCGACCTGCCGCCGCATCGCACCGACGTGATCCCGGGCCACGAAGTGGTCGGCGAGGTCGCCGCGGCCGGGGACGACGTCACGGAGTTCGCCAGGGGCGATCGGGTCGGGATCGCCTGGTTGCGTGGCACCTGCGGACAATGCCGGTACTGCCGGCGCGGAGCGGAGAACCTGTGCCCGGCGTCCACCTATACGGGATGGGACGCCGACGGCGGGTACGCGGAGTACACGGTCGTCCCGGCCGCGTTCGCCCACCGGCCCCCCTCCGGCTACACCGACACCGAACTCGCCCCGCTGCTGTGCGCGGGCATCATCGGCTACCGCGCTCTGCGCCGCGCGTGGCTGCCCTCCCACGGGCGGCTGGGTATCTACGGGTTCGGTGCCAGCGCGCATCTCGCCGCGCAGGTGGCGCTCGCCCAGGGCGCCACCGTGCACGTAATGACCCGCAGCGCCGACGCCCGCAGGCTCGCACTCGAGCTCGGTGCCGCCTCCGCCGGTGACGCCGCGGACGAGCCGCCGGAACCCCTGGACTCGGCGATCTTGTTCGCCCCGGTCGGCGACCTCGTGCCGCCCGCGCTCGCCGCGCTCGACCGCGGCGGCACCCTGGCCGTCGCCGGAATCCACCTCACCGACATTCCTCCGCTGAACTACCAGTCGCATCTGTTTCAGGAACGCCAGCTCCGCAGCGTCACCGCCAACACGCGTGCCGACGCGCGGGACTTCCTGGCCTTCGCCGGTGAGCATCACCTGCAGGTGGTGACCAGCCCGTATCCTCTGGAACAGGCCGATCGCGCGCTCGCCGACCTCGCCGCCGACCACGTGCACGGCGCCGCCGTGCTGATCCCGTGACGACGAGGTGGCCTAGCCTGGATATCCGATTCGCGGAAGGTGAGTGACCGTGATCAAGGTGTTTCTGGTCGATGACCACGAGATCGTCCGGCGCGGCGTGGCCGAGCTGCTGGAAGCCGACCCGGAGCTGACAGTCATCGGCGAAGCGCCCACCGCGGCACAGGCGCTGGCCCGGATCCCGGCGCTGCGCCCGGACGTCGCGGTCCTGGATGTCCGGCTGCCCGACGGCAACGGCATCGAACTCTGCCGCGACCTGCGGTCCAAACTGCCCGAGCTGAATGTCCTGATGCTGACGTCCTACACCGATGAGGAGGCCATGCTCAACGCCATCCTGGCCGGCGCCGGCGGCTACGTGATCAAAGACATCCAGGGCCTGCAGCTGGTTTCGGCCGTCCGCGAGGTCGGGTCCGGACGGTCGCTACTGGACAACCGCGCCGCCGCCACCCTGATGGCCAAGATCCGATCCGACGCTGCGGCGAAAGGACCTGTGGCCGGGTTGACCGACCGTGAACGCACCCTGCTCGACCTCATCGGTGAGGGCCTCACCAACCGGCAGATCTCCGAACGGATGTTCCTCGCCGAAAAGACCGTCAAGAACTACGTCTCCCGGCTACTCACCAAACTCGGCCTCGAGCGTCGTACCCAGGCGGCCGTGCTGGCCACGAAAATGCACGAGAAACAGCGGGACGGCGATCAGGAATCCTAGTCCGGATCTTGTATGGAGCTAGATACTGATCATCGAGTATGGGGACCGGGTCTCGGCGCACGCCCGGTTGATCGACTGCCTCATCGAGGCGGGACATGTCCGCGCTGACTGGGGAATCGTTGGCAGTGTTCCGCTCGGCGGACCTGCTGCACACGCGGGTGCCGGTGCAGCGGTCGCGGGATCTGGTCCTCAGCCAGACGACCTGCACCGAAGGAGAGGCCAGGCGGTGGTGTTCGCCGCCGACATGCGTACCGAGCTGGCGGATCCCAGCACCGTCGGAACGCGTGGAGCGCCACGAGAACAGGATGCGGGTCACCACATCATGACCACCAGCGGCAGCCACCGGCCGCGCGGTCCATCCGCGAATGACGCGACCCTACCGCGGCTGGCGCTCGCGACCGCGTCCTGCAACAACGCCGCACCGAAGTGATCGCGCAGGACGTCACTGCGAACGACGCCGCCCAGGGTCAACAATCGGTGGCCTTGTCCAGGAATGCACCGCGGCGTTGTCGCGCAGCCGGTCGACACGGTGGCACCGAGCGGCACGAACGCGAACGACAGGGTGAAAGTGATCACCGAGGCCCAGCATGCATCGGGGCCGGTGTCCACGGCTTCGCTGACGCGACCCGCACGTCGGGAGCGGCATCGAGCAAGGTGCCGAGGGTGGCCGCCCCGTCACGCCGTCGGCGACGGCGTGGTGCGTCCGGACGAACACCGCGATCCGTTTGTAGGCATCGCGGTCAGGAACCAACGGCACCGATCTCCTATCGCCAGGCCCAGTCCGGCCACAGCATGAGTCGGTCTTCCGCGGTCAGCCGTTCCATTCGGCATCACTCCCTCATGCGCAGCCTCGGGCATCGTCCGGGACGCCTGCCAGGGACCTTCGACCGACAGATTCGGGCCGTTCGCCTCCCGTGCGCTCCCCCATGTGAGCGCAAGGTGGGCTTCCGGGAGCCTGACCAGATACCGGGCCACCTGCGGGGTAAAAGGGTAGCCATGTCCGAGATCGATGAGCTGGGGCTGACGGTCAGGGTTCGGGAACTACTCAACCGCCATCCTGCCGTCGGCTTGGCGGTGGGGGTGGTCCGCGACGGGTCACTGGAATTCTTCCACGGACACGGCGTGGAAGACACCGCATCGAACACTCCAGTCACCCAGGACACGGTCTTCCGGATCGGTTCCATTACCAAGACCTTCACCGCGATCGCCGTGATGCAACTGTACGAGCGGGATTGTGTGGACCTCGACGCGCCCGCCAACGACTACCTGCGCGCCTACCAGCTGATCCCCGCCAAACCAGGGCACCGGCCCGCGACGGTGCGTCATCTGCTGACGCACACTTCCGGGCTTCCGGAAATGGTCTACCCCTCGCGCGCGTTCAAGCCGATCCTGGGCGAGACCGTGAAGTTCGGACGGCGGCTCCCTACGCTCGCCGAGTTCTACCGGGGCGGTCTGCATCTGGTGGCGGCGCCCGGCACCAGGCACACGTACAGCAACCACGGATTCGCCACGCTCGGCCAGATCGTCGAGGACGTGACCGCCCAACCGCTGGGCCGCTACTTCCGCGAGCACATCTTCGCGCCGCTCGGCATGGAGCACACGGATCTCGTTCGATCCGAACGCGTCATGCCGCGTCTCGCGACCGGGTACGCACTGCGCTCTCATGGGCTGCGTTCGGCCGGAGACTGCGACCTGGTGACGGTCGGAGCCGGATCAATCTACTCGACCACCGCGGATATGGCCCGCTACGCCGCGGCTCTACTCGGTGGTGGGGCCAACGAACACGGCTCGGTCCTCGAACCCGAGACGCTCGCCGGGATGTTCGCTGCCCACTACCAGCCCGATCCCCGCGTGCCTGGTCTCGGGCTCGCGTTCTTCCGCGGCGGCGCCCGTGGGCATCTCGTCGTCGAGCACGACGGGCTGATTCCCGGCTTCAATTCCCGGATATCGCTGGCGCCCGACGATGGTGTCGGTGTCGTGGCGTTCACCAACGGCGTGCACGGCGGGATGGCGTGGCTGGGGGCCGAGGTGTCGCGGCTGCTCAGGCACGTCCTCGGTATCCCCGACGACGTGTTCCGCACCGATGTTCCGCACCGCCCGGAGACCTGGAGCGATTTGTGCGGCTGGTATTCCTTCCCTGGCTCTCTTCGCGACGTGCAGAAGTGGTTCATCGCCGGCGCAGAGGTTTTCGTCCGCCGCGGGCGGCTTGTCCTCCGGCCTGTCACCCCGATACCCGCGCTGCTCGCCGTGCTGCCGCTCCACCCGGACGACAAGGATCCTTTCGTCTTCCATATCGACCTTTCCTCTTTCGGCATGGGCACCAGCCGTGTGGTGTTCAGCCGAGAATCCGGAGGCCGGACGACGGCACTCCATCTCGACTTCTCCGCGCTGTCGTTTCGGAAACAACCTGCCGCGAAGAGCCCGAAGTGGTGGACTACCGGCGCGGTCAGTGTGCTTGCGGCCGCCGGCGCAGCGAGGGTTGTTCAGCGGTGTGGCGGCCGGAGCGCAGGCTCGGCATCTTCACGCCGGTCGATGCGAGACAGCCGGAAGGACGATGACGGATGACGAAATCACCGGCGCAAATAATCAACCGAGGGAGAGTGCCGGTTCGAGATGTATCCCTGTTCGTTGACGTTGTCGGGCAGGGATATCCGGTGGTGCTCATGCACGGCGGGCCGTCGGCGGACCATTGGACGATGTCGTCGTTCCGGCGGTGCGCGATCTTTTGATGGTGAAGCATGCGAGTCAACTGAGTAACCGCGGGCTCTAGGTCCATAGTGGACGAGCTGCTCTCCGGGCGGCACGCCACGCGCGTCCCAGATCCGCCGCACGCTCGTCGGCGATATCCCGCTCTTGCTGATACAGCAGGCCGCACGTGAAGCCGCCGAGCGCCTGCAGCTGTGCCTGCGCCACCACCGCATCCTGATGTTCCCCCAACAGGTCCTGCAACGCGGTGAACCGCGCCAGCGCACGGGTCACCGTCCCGGGCGCGAGCGGGCGGGCGACCTCGATGGCGTAGCGGAGCCGCTTGGCCGCCTTGCGCACCGCGTGCACCAACTCGTCACGGTCCGGACCGGGCGCGGCGCCCTCGCACGCCCGCACCCGCTCGTCGACGGTGTGTGCCACGGTCTTGAGCACCTTGGGAACGGCCTTGCCCGCGCGACGGGTCGCACCGGACGCGGCGAGTGCATCGAGCCGGTCGAGCAGCTGGAGATAGCGGTCGGAGTCGAGGGTGTCCAGCGCGGCAGTCCGCGCCTGCTCGGCCCGGTCGGAGAAGTACCGGTCGAGCCGTTCGCGGAGGTCGCTGTCGACCAGTCGCGGCGGTACCTCGCCGAGCCGGGTCGACAGCCGATCCCGCTGGACCTCGACATCCCGGGCCGCACTGAGTTGCCCGCCGAGCCAACCGAGCTCGTCGATCAGGGCTCGCGTCGCCGCCCGCCCGCCGAGCACCGAGGCGTAGGCCTGCAGAGTGCTGCGGGCGCGGCGCGCGGCGACGCGCATCCGGTGCACCGAGTCAGGCTCGTCGCGCCGGACGGCCAGATCACCGGCGGCGAGCGCCGCGATCTGCGTGCGCAAGTAGCAGAGCACGACCTCACCCGCCGTCAACCGGCGTCCCGGTTCCCGCACCGGTTCGCTGGCGATCCGGTCCCCCAGCACCCGATCCACCTTGGCGGGACTGGATGAGCGAGCGATCCCCGCGTCGGCGAATCGTGCCTCGATAGCGTCGGCCAGTATCGCGCCACCCGCGGCCTGCTCCACCTCGATCTCGGTCCAGTCCCGCCCGCGGTCGTCCTCCAGCGCCACCGCGTGCACCCGGTCCACCACAATCTCGGCGAGCAGGTTCTGCTCATCGCCCAGCAACCGGCGGCGAGTGCGGGTGGTGCTGATGCGGGCGACCGGCTCCAGCAGTGCGCTTCGGGTGTAAGAGCGCACCAGCGACGAGAGCTCACCCGGGACACCGGCGGACACTGGGGCGAGCGGTAACCGGATCTCGGTACGCGCATCCCCACCACCCGGTGTCTTCAGGTGCCAACCGGCATCGTCACCACCGGTCCGCCTGCGCAGCGTCAGCGCGTTACGGAGCAACCGCAGATCCGCGGTGTCGTAGTAGGCCGCCTCGAGCGTGAACAACTCCGGCGGCGTTTCGGTGCTCACGCCCGGCAGCCCGGACAATGACGGCGGCTCCTGCCCCGGCCGGGCCTCGTACTTACGCTCCACCTCCCGAACCGCGGTGAGCACCCGCGCGGTCACGACCGGCCCGCCGGACTGGCGTCGAGAGCCGCCCGCGCCCGGTTGTGCGTCAACGGGATGAGATGGCCGGTGACCTTCGCCTGCGACGCGAGCCGCTGGTAGGTCTGTTCGACCACGGCACGGATCTCCGCCTCGCTGTGGCCGGGAAACTGTGACGCCAACGCGGCCACCACGTTCCCCAGCTCGTCCGTCACGAGCACGATCACGCCTCCTTCCCCAGCCGCGGGCGCCCCTGGACGGGACGCCCGCGAGGTGGTTACTTGCTCGCTGTCACCGGGATCTCCCGGGCCTTGGTCTTCTCGTGCACCGGGATCCGGATCTCCAGGATTCCCGCGTCGTAGGCGGCCTTGCAGTGCCCGGCGTCGGCGCTGGCCGGCAGGCGGAGGCGCCTGGCGAACGCGCCATAGGAGAACTCGGTGTGCGACCTCTCGTGCTTGCTGGGCTTCCGCTCCGCGTTGAGGTGCAGCTCGTCACCCTCAACCGTGATGTGGATGTCGGTGTCCGGGTCCATCCCGGGCAACTCGGCACGCACCACGTAGGTCCCGTTGTCGACGTAGTGCTCGATCCGGATCGGGTGCCGGTCACCGAACTCCTCCTCCAGCAACCGAAACACATCGGGAATCAGCGTGGCTCGGGGAATCAAGGTGGGCATATCGTCCTCCTCATCAGATGTGTGCGGAATACCCAGGCAACCCCGAACTTGCTTGCAGGACGAGGGAGCCAGGTCCTCAGACCGCAGGGGCTTTCGGCCCCAATTCGCCGTCCCCACCCCCCCGGACGGAGGCCTACGGACCCGCCCCCGGTGACCTACGACCCTGTGCCGCAACGGTTCCGCCGATGAAGCCTGGGGGCATGCTGCAGACCGAACTCACGTCCCCTGCGAAGTCACCGGCCTGGGCGAGCGTGCACGAGACACACATCGGCGCGGTCTTCCTGATCGGCGATGTGGCCTACAAGCTGAAGAAACCGGTCGACTTCGGCTTCCTCGACTTCACCACCCGGGAAAGCCGCGAACAGGTGTGTCACAAGGAGGTCGCCCTCAACCGGCGGCTCGCGCCGGACGTCTACCTGGGTGTCGCGGACGTGACCGGGCCGGACGGTTCGGTGTGCGACCACCTGGTGGTGATGCGCCGCATGCCCGAGGAGCGCCGACTATCCACATTGGTCCGGCAGCGAGTGCCACTGACGGACACGATCCGTGATCTGGCACAGCTGCTGGCTCGCTTCCACTCCAGCGCGGCGCGCGGGCCCGCCATCGCCGAACAGGGCTCCCGGGACGCGATCCGCGCCCGCTGGGAGGCCAGCTTCGAGCAGGTCCGGCCCTTCCACGGCACCGTGCTCGAGCCCGCCGTCGCCACTGAGATCGAACAGCTCACCGACGAATTCCTCGCCGGACGTGCCGCCTTGTTCGACCGCCGGATGACCACCGGACGCGTCGTGGACGGCCACGGGGACCTGCTCGCCGACGACATCTTCTGCCTCGACGACGGGCCCCGGATACTCGACTGCCTGGAATTCGACGACAACCTGCGACGGCTCGACGGCCTCGACGACATCGCCTTCCTCGCTATGGACCTCGAACGGCTCGGCGCACCCGAACTCGGCGAACTCCTGCTCGACCGCTACGCCGCACTCTCCGGCGACCCCGCACCCCCGGCCCTGCGGCACCACTACCTAAGGGATGTCTCGTAACCCGGTGGGCGGCTGGCCGGTCCGGTAGTTGATCATGTTGTGGTGGTTCAGGTGATCGCAGCGTCGCGGCCGGAGTGGATTGCCCCGTTCACCGGGCTGGAAC
>Ga0164243_10003366_pt1 | contig 25615 bp, 24 predicted proteins | sample OricompcompostOP_FD_108781 | JGI IMG/M metagenome (GOLD analysis project Ga0164243, IMG submission 108781) | Organic Plus compost microbial communities from Emeryville, California, USA - Original compost - Organic plus compost (OP) | ecosystem: Engineered > Solid waste > Mixed feedstock >...
ACGCCGGCAAGATCGGCCGGCGTCTTGATCGGCGAATCCGGCGCAACGAAAATGCCAGATGGCGCCACCGAATAGACATCGCGATTGAGCCGGCCATGGCCCGCAGCCGCCGCGACATTCACGGTCCAGTGGCAGGCGCAGCTGACGTCGGCGTTGCGGCCTTCCTCGAAGGATTGATAGGCGCCGACCTTCTGGCCCTTGTCGTGAATCTTGCCATCGGTCGATTGCACGAGTTCGCGGAAGACATAATCGAGCCCTTCATCCTTGAAGTAGCCCTTCTCCTCGGCGATCCATTCCTGCAGTCGAAAATGCGGCTCGATGATGAATTTGTGATTGGTCGTCATTGCTTTCTCTCCCTTGTGGTTGTTGTCGTTCAGTTCAGCAGCAGCCCTCGTCTTGGTGGTCGCGTTCGGACACGCGGCGCGCGCGGATCATTTTTACATGGTCGTCCATCAGCTTGCGTGCGCCAGCGGCGTCGCGCATCTCGATCAGCGACGCCAGCTCCGTGTGCACAGCGAGAATGCGGCGCGACACCTCGGCCGTCAGCGTGCGGTTATGCGCCGGCCAGGAGACGTGATTAAGCGAGATGAACTGCACCACCAGCACGCGGTTATGCGAAGCCTCGGTGATGGCGAGATGAAATTCGCGGCTTGAACGGGTGAAAGCGTTGTTGTCGCCGATCACGCTCTCCGCCTCGGCGAGCAGGCGTTTCAGCCGCGCGTGATCGGCGGGTGTTGCACGTTCGGCGGCAAGTTCGGCGGCCAGCGCCTCGATCGCGCGCTGCGCATCCATCACCTCGGCCGCGCTGACGCCGGTGAGATCGAGCTGCACCGCCAGCGCCTCGGCGAACAGCCGCGGATTGCCGCGCGCCACCCGCGCGCCGCCGCCCTTGCCCATGCGAATGTCGGCGATGCCCAAAGCCTGCAGCGTGCGCAAAGCGTCCCGCGCGACGATACGGCTGACGCCGTAGCGCGCCGCCAGATCCTTCTCGGTGCCGATCGGCTCGCCGGGCTTGAGACGCTTCTCGAACAACGCCTCGCGCACATCGGCGACGATCTGCGCCGACAACGAGCCGGAGCGTCCAGCCACAAAGGGCTGCCCGGCCTGCGCGATGAGGTTGGTTCGCGTGTTCACGGCTGTTTTCAGCCTTTTCCTGCCCTAGTCCGCGAAGGCTAGCGCAGGAATTAAAGATCGTAAAGATATTATCTTTTGCTTGCTACCGGTCCCACACCATCCGGGCGATGCGTAGATCGTCCGCAAATGCCGTCCTGCCGAAATCGAGGGACGACTTCGGCATCTCGCATTGCGTGCGCGCGCCGCCGGCGCCGAGATGGATGCGCCAGGTTTGGCGGGCCGTTTCCTGCTTCACCGCAAAGGCGCGGCATGTCAGCAGCGCAACATTTGGCCGGTGCTTGGGATCGCGCACCGAGGCGTAGCGAATGACCGCGATATCCGCCGCCCGCGCCGCCTCGGCCACAGCCTGACACGCATCCATGTTGGTTGGATGCATCCATGCCTCGCGATGCGCGTCGAGCGGCGGCCGCGTCAGATCGATCGCGCGCGCTGTCGCATATTGAACGGCGAATGCGGTGTATTCGCCGGCATTGGACGGCCACGGTGTCCGCGGTGAATCCGCGTAGAACAGCAGCCGCCAGAACACCGTCTCCGCGATCGCGGTCTCGACATGCTTCGACGCGTAATAGACGCCGGGCGTCAGCCCCGCCTTGCGAAAGCGCGAGCCATGCGGATAAGGCGCGCCATAGCGAAAGGGCGTCGCAAGTAGATAATGCAGGCCTTTGCATTCCGGCGGCAGGCGCGGCTTACTGTCTTCGATCAGGCTTTCCAGCAACTCCTGCTCGGCTTGCGTGTCGGTGATCTTCATCGTCGAGACGCGATGTTGCGCCTCAATCACGCGCCAGCAGGCGCCGGATGCGCGATGCGCAAGCGGCGACAGCGCGTCAGACGATAGCGCGTCAGACAACGGCGCGTCTTGCATCGAGATACTGGATGACATTGACGAGGCCTGCGACCGATTGAATGAGCGCGAGCGGTCGGCCGTTCAACGCGGTGTTGTCGTTCTGCATCCAGCTTTGTGCGACCGCGTCATCGCCATCGACGATGGCATCGAGCGAGCGATACAGCCGGATAAACAGCACCGCGAGCTCGAACGACTTGTGATCTTTCGCCAACAGATAATCGCCGCGCCGCATCCGCGAGACCGTAGGCTCGGACACGCCGACGACGCGCGCCAGCACGTTGCTCTTGATGCCGAGGCGGTCGGCCGCCCGCAGCACGGCTTTGGTGACCACCGCGGCTTCGTCAGGGGCTTGTGAGGGCTGGGGTCGGGGTCTCATGCTGCGTCACGCCGTGATTTCATAGGAAATATATAGTGAAAATAATTTCTCTGGCAAGGGCAGCGAGGTATGGCGTTCGCAAGGTAGTGCGGCGACCTCAGTAGGCTCCCTCTCCCCGGCGGGGAGAGGGTGGGGGTGAGGGGGACCAGCTCTATCGATGAGGTTAACCCCTCACCCGGATTGCTGCGCAATCCGACCTCTCCTATGGGAGAGGTGAAGGTCTCGGGCGTTACCGCCGTCCCGGCGGCGATGCCGGCAGTTTCGGTGCGACACCGAGACCGGTCATGCCGGTGGCGAGAAAGCGCAGATCGAGCACTTTCCAGTCCTGATATTTGGCGGGAGGCAGCCGATAGGGCGCGCAATCCTTCAGCGCATTCAAGGCGATACCGGCCAACAGCGGTCCGCGCTCGGAAGCAGGCGCCTTCAGCAGCACCGGCTCACCGGCCAATTGCCCCTTCGGCCCAAAGGACGTGCGGATCACCAGTTCCAGGCCAAGCACGCCGGGAATGCCGACCGGCAGCTTCCAGCATTTTTGCACCTGCGCGCGCAGGGCGGCGATGTCCTCGGGCGTCAGCTTCGACTTGCTCTCGCTTGGCGCGCCGCCGGAAATCGGCGCCGGCTTTTCTACGCGCTCAGGCTTGTCTGCCGGTGGCAAGGGGGCCGCTTCGGGTGACGGACTTTCAAGGACAGGCGGACGCGAGGCTTCGCCCGATGGCATTGGCGCGGGCGGTGGCGGCAACGGCGGCGCGGGCTGCGAAGCCTCCTCCGGTGTCTCGGGCAGCGGCGGTGCTTCCGCGGCTGAGGGGGCTGGCGCAGGCGCCTCGGCCGGCGGCTCAGCGGGCTTCTCCGGCTCTTTTTCCGGCTGCGGCTTTTCGGGCTCAGGGGGTTCGGGCTGCGCCGGCGCTTCGTCACGCGGCACCAGCTCGACATCGATCGACTGCGTCTGCGACGGCAACAGCACGCGTCGGTCCGCCAGCACCATCACGCCGAGCATCACGAGATGCACCAGCACCGAGGCCAGCAGCACGGCAGTCGACAATGTCAGACGCGACAGGACCGGGGGCAAACAGCAGCTCCGCTTCGCAGCAGAGCTACATCATCCCGCCTCGATGCGCGTGTCAAAAATCGTCGCCAGTGCGGGAGACGCGAGAAGCGGCAATCGGCTATCCAGACTTGAACCATCCCGGCTTCCGGGCTCGCGAGCTTTGCTCGCGCCCCGAAATGACAAGGCTACTAATCCGGAATGACGGCCGTGGTCTCGATTTCCAGCCGCGCGTCCTTTTCAACGAGCGACTTCACCTGCACCAGCGCCATCGCCGGGAAGTTGCGGCCCATCACTTCGCGATAGACCTTGCCAAGGTCGGGCAGACAATTGCGATATTCATCGATGTCGACGACATACCATGTCATGCGCACGACATGCTCAGGGCCTGCGCCGCCTTCCTTCAGCACGGCGACGATGTTTTCCAGCAATTGCTTGGTCTGGGCGACGAACCCCTGGGGGAATTTGAATTCGGTATCCCAGCCGACCATGCCGCCGACAAAGACCATGTCGCCACGCGCCTTGATGCCGTTGGCATAACCGCGCGGCTGCGGCCAGCCAGCCGGATTGAGGAAGGTGTTTGTTGCAGGTTGCTTAGCGGCGGTGTCTGACACGGGAGTCTCCAGTCATTTTACCGTCATGGCCGGGCTTGACCCGGCCATCCATCATGCAAAGAGGATGGATGCGCGGATCAAGTCCGCGCATGACAGTGTTACGAAGCGATCTTTGCAGCGGCGTCGGACGCCATCTTGCGCAATTCGAAGCGTTGCAGCTTGCCGGTCTGCGTGCGCGGCAGGCTCGTGACATATTCGATCGCGCGCGGATATTTATACGGCGCGACCGTCGTCTTGACGTGATCCTGCAACGCCTTGGTCAGCGCCGCATCGCCGTTATGGCCGGGGCGCAGCACGATATACGCTTTGACGATAAAGCCGCGATCGCTGTCCGGCGCGCCGACGACGCCGCATTCGGCAACAGCAGGATGCCCGAGCAGCACTTCCTCGACTTCAGGACCGGCGATGTTGTAGCCCGACGAAATGATCATGTCGTCCGAGCGCGCCTGATACCAGAAGTAATCCTCGGAATCCTGCACATAGGTGTCGCCAGGAAAATTCCAGCCGAACTGCACATATTTGGTCTGCCGGGAATCGGCGAGATAACGGCAGCCGGTCGGCCCGCGCACAGCGAGACGGCCGATGGTGCCGCGCGGCACCTCATTGCCGCTGTCATCGACAACCTTGGCGACATAGCCCGGCACCACCTTGCCAGTTGAACCCGCTTTCACTTCGGAGGCCGGCGAAGCGATATAGATATGCATCATCTCCGTGCCGCCGATGCCATCCAGCGCCTTGATGCCGGTAGCCTTATGCCATGCATCAAATGTCAGTTTCGGCATGGTCTCGCCGGCCGACACGCAGATGCGCAGCGACGAAATATCGTGCTTGGGCAGATTGGCGATCATTGCGCGATAAGCGGTCGGCGCGGTGAAGCAAACCGTGGCCTTGTACTTTTCGATCGCCGGCAGCAATTCCTCCGGCGGCGCTTTTTCCAATTGAATGGTGGCCGCGCCGATGCGGAACGGGAACAGCACGTGACCGCCAAGGCCGAAAGTGAAAGCGAGCGGCGCCGAGCCGATGAAACGATCATCCGGTGACGCCTGCAGCACATATTTTCCGTAAGAGTCGCATGGCGCCAGCATGTCGCGATGGAAATGCATGGTGCCTTTCGGCTCGCCCGTGGTGCCGGAGGTGAAGGCGATCAGGCAGACATCGTCGATGGCGGTGTCGAACGGCTCGAACTTGTCATAGCCGTCCTTGCTCATGAGGGTTTCAAGCGAGTCGGGGCCATTGCCGCCCCAATAGACGGCGCGCTCAAGATCAGGCGCGATCTCCTTGGTCTTGTCGACTTCGGCAGCCAGACGGCTATCGGCCAGCGCCACCTTGATGCGCGCCTTCTTGCAGACATAGGACAATTCCTTGGCGCGCAGCAGCGGCATGGTGGCGACCGTGACGCCGCCGGCTTTCATCACCGCAAGGTAAGCTGCAATCATCGTCGGGCTGTTCGGCGCATGCAGCAGCACACGATTGCCAGACACCATGCCAAGATCGCGTGTCAGCACATTGGCGATGCGATTGATGCGCTCGGCCAGCTGCGCGTAAGTCAGCGTCTCGTTCGGGGAGATGATGGCGGTGCGATCGCCCTGCCCCGACGCCACCCACTTGTCGACGAATTCGGTGACGCAATTCAGCCGATCCGGATATTGCAGCTCCGGCAGCGTGAACAGAAATTCGGGCCACTCGCTTTGCGGGGGAAGGTTGTCCCGAGCGAACGTGTCCTTATACAGCGAGGGAATCATCATCATGCTCCTCAGAACGTCTTTCCTATTCCCCGGACTTCACTGCGACGACGCGAAGCTTTTCAAAGCTTCGCGTGCGATCACGATCTTCTGCACTTCGGTCGCACCTTCATAGATGCGCAAGGCGCGGATCTCGCGATAGAGCTCCTCGACCTTGTTGCCCTTGGTGACGCCCTGGCCACCAAACAATTGCACGGCGCGATCAATCACGCGCTGCGCGGCTTCGGTGGCATGCATCTTCGCCATCGCCGCTTCGCTGGTGACGCGGGCGGCGCCGCTATCCTTGGTCCAGGCGGCGCGATAGACCAGCAGCGCCGAGGTGTCGACATCGGTGATGCTGTCGGCGAGCGCGGCTTGCGTCAGTTGCAGATCGCCAAGCGGCGCGCCGAACAATTTGCGGTTCACCGCGCGGCCGGTCATGTCGTGCAAGGCGCGGCGAGCAAAGCCAAGCGCGGCGGCGCCGACGGTCGAACGGAAAATATCGAGCGTCGCCATCGCCACCTTGAAGCCTTCACCCGGCTTCCCGAGGCGGTTGGACACCGGCACGCGGACATTGTCGAAACGCAAGGTCGCCAGCGGATGCGGCGCGATCACCTCGATACGCTGCTCGACGCTCAGCCCCGGCGTATCGGCATCGACCATGAATGCCGACAGGCCGCGTGCGCCGGGCGCTTCGCCGGTGCGGGCGAACACCACGTAATGGTCGGCAATCCCGCCATTGGAGATCCAGGTCTTGTTGCCGTTCAGCCGCACATGATCGTTGCCATCAGGCTCCGCCGTCATCTTCAGCGCGGCGACATCGGAGCCGGCTTCCAGTTCGGAAATTGCGAAGGCGGCGATGCTCTTGCCGGTGCCGACATTCGGCAGATAGCGCTGCTTCAATTCGGGTGAGCCATAGAGCGTGATCGAGCCGGTGCCGAGCCCCTGCATGGCGAAAGCAAAATCGGCCAGGCCGTCGTAATAGCCGAGAATTTCGCGCGACAGACACAGGGTCCGGACATCGAGCGCGGCATGCATGCCACCGAACTCCGCCGGCACGGTCGGTGTCAGGAAACCGGCTTCGCCCAGAGCTTTCACGCGCGCGCGGCAGGCTTCATCGACATCGTCATGCGGCAGATGATGCAGATGCTCCGCCGCCCATGCCGACAGCTTCTCGGCATAGGCGCGATGGCCATCATCGAAGAACGGCCAGGACAGGGTTTCGGCGAGTGACATCAATTGCCCTCGAACACTGGCTGCTGCTTCGCGGCGAAGGCATGGAAAGCGCGCGCGAAATCTTCCGTCTCCATGCAAAGCGCCTGCGCGACGGCTTCAGCCTCGATCGATTGCTCGACCGACATCGCCCATTCCATTTCCAGCATGCGCTTGGTCATGCCGTTCGCAAAGGTCGGGCCGGCGGCAATGTCATTGGCGAGCGCGGTCGCATCGGCGAGCACGCTATCGGACGACGACAGCTTGTTGAAGAAGCCCCAGCGTTCGCCCTCCTCGCCGGTCATGGCGCGGCCGGTATAAAGCAATTCGGCGGCGCGGCCCTGGCCGATGATGCGCGGCAGAATCGAACAGGCGCCCATGTCGCAGCCGGCAAGGCCGACGCGATTGAACAGGAACAGTACCTTGGCTTTCGGCGTGCCGATGCGCAGATCCGACGCCATCGCCAGGATCGCGCCGGCACCGGCGCAGATGCCATCGACCGCGGCTACGATGGTCTGCGGGCAGGACCGCATCGCCTTCACCGCTTCGCCGGTCATCTTGGTGAATTTCAGAAGGCCGACCGTATCCATCTCGATCAGCGGACCGATGATCTCGAACACATCGCCGCCGGAACAGAAGTTGCCGCCCTCGCCGGTGATGACAAAGGTCTTGACCTGATCGTCATGCGCAGCCGCGCGGAAGATGCCGGCGATCTCGGCATAGCTTTCGAACGTCAGCGGATTCTTGCGCTCGGGACGATTGAGCGTCAGCGTCGCCAGCTTGCCTTCGACCACGAGCTTGACATGCTGCGCCTTGTAATCGGCCAGCGGCAACGGAACGGGATGGTGGGTGTTCAAGCTCATTTGTCGGCTCCGGCATCGATGGATTTGCGCGCCGAGATTTTGGTCTTGGCCAGCAAACGCATCAGCGTATCAATTTCGTTTTCGGTCAGGCCGCTGAAGATCTCCGCGATCCAGCCTTCATGCGTTCGCGCGAGCGTGCGAAAGGTGCGACGGCCTTCGGCGGTCAGCGTGACGATCATGGCACGGCGGTCGTTCGGCGCGGGACAGCGCTCAACCAGATTGAGCGACACCAGCCGCTCGACGAGGCCGGTGACATTGCCGTTCGACACCATCATCCGCTGCGACAACTCGCCAAGCGTCATGCCATTCGGGGCCTTGTCGAGCTGCGCCATCAGGTCGAAGCGCGGCAGCGTCACATCAAAGGATTCGCGCAGGCGCGAGCGCACTTCGCATTCGATCAGGGTGGTGCAGGTCAACAGCCGCAGCCACAGCCGCAATTCGGATTCGTGATCTCCGGGCCGCTCGGCAACTTTGGTTTCCGCATCGAGCGGAATGGTGCCGGTCTGCTCCATCAGATTTCTCCGCCGGCCACCGTCATGGCCGTACCGGTCACAGCGCCCGCATCGGTGGAACACAGATAAAGCACAGCGGCGGCGACTTCTTCCGGCTTGATCAGCCGGGCGATCGGCATGTCCTTGACATATTGCGCGATGATCTCGTCATCGGTTTTGCCGGTCTTCTTCGTCACCGCGGCGACAGATTCGCGCACGAGATCGGTGTCGGTGTAACCGGGGCAGATGGCATTGACGGTGACGCCGGTGCGCGCTGTTTCAATCGCCAGCGAGCGCACGAGGCCGATCACCGCATGTTTGGTGGTGCAATAGGCCGAAACGTAGGGATAACCTTTGAGGCCGGCGGTGGAAGCGACCGCGACGATGCGGCCGAATTTGCGGCTGATCATGCCGCCCAACACCGCCTGCGTACAATGCACGATGCCGAGCACATTCAGATCAAACATGCGCTGAAACTGGTCGGCGCTGGTTTTGGCAAATGGCGCGGTGGCGACGCCGCCGGCATTGGCCACCAGAATATCGAACTCTCCGCGCGCTGCGACCGCTTCCGCAACGCCAGCAGCAATGGCGGCGGGATCTGTGACATCAGCAGAAATGAAACCGGCCGCATCGCCGGCGGCCACGGCCTGTTCCAGCGCCTCGCGGCCACGGCCGAGCACTGTCACCCTGGCGCCGGCGTCCGACAGCGCCTTCGCCACGGCGCGGCCAATGCCGCGACCGCCGCCGGTGACCAAAGCGTGCCGCCCTGAAACCTGTGCCATGCTCATACCCGCTTAACCGGGGAATACTTTAAGCTTAAAATTTATAGGGTTCAAGCAGCGTCGGTGCGCCTGCCACTGCGCGAAAAATATGCGTCAGGATTGAGCTGCATCAAACGTCTTGCATCTCATTGTTTTAAGCTTAAAATATATTGGCAATCCAACATGCGCGCATTGGCGCGGAGGGCGCCCTCATGAAAGTTAACGTCATTGGCGGCGGTCCCGCCGGGCTCTATTTCTCGATCCTGTATAAAAAGGCATGGCCGCAGGCCGAAATCACGGTGTTCGAGCGCAATCGCCCGGACGACACATTCGGCTTTGGCGTGGTGTTCTCGGACCAGACGCTCGAGACCTTCCAGAAATACGATCTGGAGAGCTATCGCTCCATCACCGATAATTTCGCCTATTGGGACGATATCGAAGTTCACTTCAAGGGCATGACGCGCCGCATCGGCGGCAACGGCTTCTGCGGTTGTTCCCGTGCCACGCTGCTCAAGCTACTGCATCAGCGCGCGCTCTCGCTCGGCGTCGACATCAAGTTCCAGACTGAAGTGACTGACATCCAGGCCGTCATGCGCGACGCCGATCTCGTGATCGCGGCCGACGGCATCAATTCGCGCGTGCGCGAAACCTTCATCGATCATTTCAAGCCGCATGTGGATCTGCGCCCCAACCGCTTCACCTGGATGGGGTCGACCCGGCCGCTCGATGCCTTCACCTTCTTCTTCAAGGAAACCAAATACGGCATCGTCATCGTCCACGCTTATCAATATGAGCCGGGTCGCTCGACCTGGATTTTCGAGACCGATCCCGAGACCTTCGAGAAATTCGGCCTCGATCCGCTGGACGAAATCGGCACCGCCAAGTTGATGGAGGAATTATTCGCTGAGGAATTGCAGGGCCATCAGCTGATCATCAATCGATCGATGTGGCGCAATTTCCCGGCCATTCGCTGCGAGCGCTGGGTCTACGAGAATTGCGTGATCGTTGGCGATGCAAAAGCGACGGCGCATTTCTCCATCGGCTCGGGCACCAAGCTGGCGATGGAAGACGCGATCGGTCTTTACGAAGCTTTCCGCAAGGAAGGCAGCACCAATGTCAAAGGCGCGCTCGCCTATTACGAAAAGAGCCGCCGCGAGGAAGTGGAAAAGACCCAGCATTCGGCCGACGTGTCGCTGGTCTGGTTCGAACACGTCAAACGCTTCTGGGAGATGGACCCGACCCGCTTCATCTTCGGTTTGATGACGCGCTCGAAGGCTATCACCTATGACAACCTGACCTTGCGTGCGCCCGAGATCGTCGACGATATCGATGTCGTGGTGGCCAAAGAGGTCAAGGCGCTGGGCTTCGATGTCGACACCAACAAGCCGGTCGCACCGATGTTTCAGCCGTTCCAGCTGCGCGGCATGACAGTGCCGAACCGCGTCGTGGTGTCGCCGATGTGCCAATATTCGGCCAAGGACGGCCTGCCGAATGACTGGCACATGGTGCATATCGGCAGCCGCGCTGTCGGCGGCGCTGGTCTTGTGTTCACGGAAATGACCGACGTATCGGCGGATGCACGCATTTCGCCCGGCTGCACCGGCATCTATAATGACGAGCAGGAAGCCGCCTGGAAGCGCATTGTCGATTTCGTGCACGGCCATTCCGCCGGCAAGATCTGTCTGCAGCTCGGCCATGCCGGCCGCAAGGGCGCGACCAAGCTCTCGTGGGAAGGCAACGACGTGCCGCTGGAAAGCGGCGCCTGGCCGATCATTTCGGCGTCGCCGCTGCCCTATTATCCCAACAGCCAGGTGCCGCGTGAAATGACGCGCGCCGACATGGATCGCGTGCTGGCCGATTTCGTCGCTGCGGTGAAACGCGCCGACCGCGCCGGCTTCGACATGATCGAGATGCACGCCGCGCACGGCTATCTGCTGGCGAGCTTCATTTCGCCGATCACCAACAAGCGCAGCGATGAATATGGCGGTTCGCTGGAAAACCGCATGCGCTTCCCGCTCGAAGTGTTCAAGGCGATGCGTAAAGCCTGGCCGAACGACAAGCCGATGTCGGTGCGTATCTCGGCGACTGACTGGATCGATGGCGGCGTCACCGGCGATGATGCGGTACAGATCGCGCGGATGTTCGAGGATGCCGGCGTCGACCTGATCGACGTATCGACCGGGCAGACCGATCCGGCTTCGTCACCGGTTTACGGCCGCATGTATCAGACGCCGTTCTCCGACCAGATCCGCAATGAAGCTGGCATCGCCACCATGGCGGTGGGCGCCATCACCACGGCCGATCAGGTCAACACCATCGTTGCCGCCGGTCGTGCCGATCTTGTCGCGTTGGCACGGCCGCATCTCGTTGATCCGGCTTTTACGATGCGCGCTGCGGCCTGGTACGGCGCCGACAACATCTATTGCCCGCCGCAATATCTCGCCGGTCGCGATCAGGCGTTCCGCAACGCCGTGCGCGAGCGCGAGGAGCTGGCCGATCTCAAGCGCAAGGCCAAGCCGAAACCGCAGATCGACAGCTGGAAACAGGCGGCGGAGTAATCGTCACTCTGGGCGTCATGGCCGGGCTTGTCCCGGCCATCCACGTCTTGGCGTTGAGCAGCAAGTAAAGAGGTGGATGCCCGGCGCAAGGCCGGGCATGACAGCGCCGAACGCTCACACCATCAGATACTGCTGGCGCACCGTCTCATCATTCGCAAGCTGATCGGACGTGCCGGTCCACACGACATGGCCCTTCTCGACAATGACGTGACGCTCGGCGAGCTTCAGCATTGGCTCCAGATGTTTGTCGACCAGCAGGATCGACTGACCATCTGCCTTGAGGCGTGACAGGCACGACCAGATTTCGCCGCGCACGAGGGGTGCGAGACCCTCGGTCGCTTCATCGAGGATCAGCAATTTCGGATTGGTCATCAGCGCGCGGCCGATCGCCAGCATCTGCTGTTCGCCGCCGGAGAGTTGATTGCCCATATTGTGCCGGCGTTCCTTGAGCCGCGGGAAGAATTCATAGACCCGCTCCAGCGTCCACGACGGCGCGCCGAAGCGCGAGGCCGATGTCGCGATCAGATTTTCCTCGACGCTGAGGGCCGGGAACACCTGCCGCCCTTCTGGCACAAGGCCGATGCCGTGCTGGGCGATGCGAAACGGCGGCTGGCCAGTGACCTTTTCGCCATTGAACAGCACCTCGCCGCCGCGCGTCGGCACGAGGCCCATGACGGTGAGAATGGTGGTGGTCTTGCCCATGCCGTTGCGGCCGAGCAGTGTCACCACTTCACCGGCGGCAATATCGAAGGTGATGTCGAAAAGCACCTGAGCCGGACCGTATGACGCTTGCAGATTGCGGATGCTGAGCATGGTCATGCCGTTTCATCGCCGAGATAGGCGGCAATCACTTTCGGATCGCTGCGCACGACATCCGGCGCACCCGTCATCAGGATACGGCCATAGATCAGCACCGACACGCGATCAGCCAGCGCGAACACCGCCTGCATGTCGTGTTCGACCAGCACGATCGGGAAACGGCCCTTCAGGCGCTGCAGCACATCAACCAGACGCGCGCTTTCCTCGCGGCCGGTGCCGGCCATCGGTTCGTCGAGGACGAGCAGCTTCGGCTCCATCGCCAAGGCTATGGCGAGTTCGAGTGCGCGGCGTTCGCCATGCGACAATTCCGAAGCGAGCTTGTCGGCGCGGTGAGCAAGGCCGACATCCTGCAGCGCGCGCATCGCCTCCGCCGACAGGTCTTCCTCCCTCGAAGCATCGGCGAAAAAGCGATAGCTCGAGCCGCTGCGCGCCTGCACGGCCAGCGCGACATTTTCCAGCGCGGAGAAATGCGGCAGCGTCGCCGTGATCTGGAACGAGCGCGCGAGGCCAAGCCGCGCACGTCCGGCGGCGGCAGTCGCGGTCACATCCTGTCCGCAAAAGACGATGCGGCCGGCATCCGGCGTGATCAGCCCGGAAATCTGATTGATCAGCGTCGTCTTGCCGGCGCCATTCGGGCCGATCAAAGCGTGCAATTCGCCCGGCAAAACATCGAGCGACAGATCGTCGGTGACGCGCAGGCCGCCGAAATTCTTGCGCAGACCGCGCAGCGACAGAACAGGTTCAGCCACGCCGCAGCCTCCGCATGATGAAGCGCGACAGGCCGAGCAATCCGCCCGGCACGAACACCACGGCGAGCACGAGGAATGGCCCGAAAATCATCTTCCAGTGTTCGGTGAAGCCGGCGAGCCATTCTTCCAGCAGCAGGAAGGCGGCGGTTCCGATGACCGCGCCATTCAGCGAGCCGATGCCGCCAAGAATGATCATGATCAGCAGCTCGCCGGAGCGCTGCCACGACATGTAAGCCGGTGCGACGAAATTCGTGGCGTTGGCAAGAAGAAAGCCGGACAGGCCGGCCATCATGCCGGCCAGCACATAGGCGACGAGGCGATAGCGATAGACGTCATAGCCAAGCGTGACCATCCGCGTTTCATTCTCGCGCGCGCCACGAAACACGCGGCCGAAGCGCGAGCGCACCAGCGCGCGGCAGAACAGATAGATGGCGACGAGACAAAGAAACGTCACATAATAGAACACGCGATCATTGGCGAGCAGATCAAAGCCGGCGACGGTGCTGCGCGATTGCAGCGTCAGGCCATCATCGCCGCCATAGGGCGCCAGCGAACTTGCGGTAAAGAACGCCATCTGGCCGAAGGCCAGCGTGATCATGATGAAATAGACGCCCTTGGTGCGCAGGCTGACGATCCCGGTCAGCCAGGCGAACAGAGCCGATGCCGCAAGCGCAACGGGGAGCGCCACTAAAGCATCGCCAAAGCCGTGGCTGGCGAGAATGCCGACGGCGTAAGCGCCGATGCCCATGAAAGCCGCGTGGCCGAACGAGACCAGCGCGCCGTAGCCGACGAGAAGATCGAGCGACAAGGCAGCGATGGCAAAGATCATCACCCGCGTGACGAGGCTGAGGAGATAGGCCTCGGCGGTGAATTGCCCGAGCAGCGGGATCGCCGCGAACAACGCGAAGATCACGAGCGGCAGCACATAGCTCCGCCATGCCGTGGTGGCGGAGGAGACAACGGGAGCACGCTCGGCGGCGACTTCAGCCATGCGTCAGCGACCTTTGGCTGGAAACAGGCCGGCCGGCCGGACATACAGCACCACCGCCATCAGCACATAGATCAGCATGGAGGCAAGCGCCGGCCCGACGGTCCGCGCGGTGCTGGAGGTCATGAACAGGCGCAGGATATCGACGGCGAAGGAGCGGCCGAGCGTATCGACAAGGCCGATCACCAGCGCGCCGATGAAGGCGCCGCGGATCGAACCGATGCCGCCGATAACAATGACGACGAAAGCCAGGATGAGAATGCTGTCGCCCATGCCGGGCTCGACCGACAGGATTGGCGCGATCATGATGCCGGCAAAGCCAGCCAGCATCGCGCCGAAACCAAAGACGATCGTGAACAGCCGGCGGATGTCGACGCCGAGCGCCGAGACGATCGGCGCATGGGTCGAGCCAGCGCGCACCAGCATGCCAATACGGCTGCGGCTGACGAGAATGTAGAGCAGCAATGCAACGCCAAGACCCGCGCCGATGATGACAAGGCGCCAGACTGGATAGAGGACGCCCGGAAACAACTCCACCGATCCAGACAGGGCGTCCGGCACCGGCAGCGACAGCGGTGCCGCGCCCCACAAATATTTCACCGCCTGATTGAGAAACATGATGATGCCGAAGGTGGCGATCACATGATCGAGATGGTCGCGGCCATAGAGATGGCGGAACACCACGAATTCGAGAAACAGCCCGAAAGCCAGCGCGGCGATCAACGCCAGCACCAGCGCCAGAACGAAGCTCCCCGTCATTGCGTAGAACATGACGGCGAGATAGGCGCCCAGCATGTATTGCACGCCGTGAGCCAGATTGATGAAATCCATCACGCCGAAAACCAGCGTCAAGCCGGCCGCGATCAGGAACAGCAGCACGCCGAGCTGCAATCCATTCAGGAACTGGATGAGAAAAAGCGTCAGGCTCATCGAAGATTGGCTTTACGGCTGGTCGTGATGGCGAGGAAAGGCTGCGCTTTCAGCTGCGGTCGCACGCAAACAAACAAGCCCGGCCTTTGCAGGCCGGGCTCACGTTTTCGCATCACTTCATCTTGCATTCGCCGACATAGACGTCGGCAAAGTCAGGCAGCACCTTTTCGACAATCTCGGTCTGATATTTGTTGTCGGGGCGCTTCGCCACCTTCACCAGATAGAAGTCCTGGATCGGATAGTGGTTGGTGTTGAATTTGAACTTGCCGCGCAGCGACTTGAAGTCAGCCTTCATCATCGCCTTGCGCAGCGCATCCTTGTTGGAGGTGTCGCCCTTGGTTTCCTTCAGGGCAGCATCGATCAGCAAGGCCGCGTCGTATGCCTGCATCGCGTAGCTTGCCGGCACCGCGCCGAATTCCTTTTCGTAAGCGGCGACAAACGCCTTGTTCTGCGGATTGTCGAGATTGGGTGCCCAATTGCCGCCCGCAAACAGACCGAGGGCTGCATCCTGCTGCGCCGGCAGCGTCGATTCATCAACGGTGAAGGACGACAGGAACTTGATCTTGTCGGCGAGACCGGCCTGACGGAACTGCTTGACGAAATTCACGCCCATGCCGCCCGGCAGGAAGACGTAAAGTGCGTCCGGCTTTTCCGAAGCGATGCGCGACAATTCCGCCGAGTAATCAAGCGTGTTCAGCGGCACATAGACTTCGTCGACGATCTTGCCCTTGAAGTTGCGCTTGAAGCCGGCCAACGAATCCTTGCCGGCCTGATAGTTCGGCGCGATCAGATAGGCATTCTTGATGCCGTTCTCATTGGCATATTTGCTGAGAACTTCTGGCATCTGGTCGTTCTGATACGACGTGACGAAGAAATTCGGATTGCAATCCTTGCCGGCAAAACCGGACGTGCCGGCATTCGGCGAGATCAGAATGGCGCCGCCATCAGTCACCGGCTTCATGATGGCTTGCAGCATGTTGGAGAAGATCGGTCCGACGACGAAGTCTACTTTGTCGCGATCGATGAAGGCGCGCGCTTTGGTCACAGCCACATCCGGCTTCAATTCGTCGTCCTGAACGATGACGTCGACATCACGGCCGCCCAGCTTGCCGCCGAGATCCTTCACCGCGAGCTGGAAACCATTGCGCAATTGCTGGCCGAGCACGGCCGGCGGTCCCGACAGGGTGGCGATCACGCCAACCTTCAGCTTTTCCTGCGCATTCGCTGATGGAGCATGGGTGAATGCAGCGCTGGCCGCCAGCGCGGCGAGCAAAATTGTTTTCTTCATCATAACCCCTCCGAGACCCCTTCTGGTGCCAAACGCAGCCATCCCTCTGCCGCGCCGGCAGGCGATTATTTTAGGTTTGAAATATCTGGAGTAAAGCCTGTTTTTCCGGCCCGTTCTGCCTCAATTTACGCTATCGCGCGAAATTGCAGCGGCGCAGCATAGCGTGTTTGCAGCACTCGTGTTTGTGATCTAATGCAATGAGTGACGATGGAATGCGATAGGAGTTTGCGTCATATGCAAGCGTTGACCGCCGGCATCACCAAGGCCTCGACCGGAATCGAAGGCATTTCCTGGAATATTCTCGGCCAGACCTACGTGCCGAAATCTTTATCCGAACAATCCTTTTCGTGGCACGCTACCTTCCCACCCGGCACCTTCGTGCCGCCGCATATCCATCCGACCCAGGATGAATTCATCTATATGCTGGAGGGCCGGCTCGATTTCCTGCTCGATGGCCGCGACTATGTCGCCACCGCCGGCGACCTTGTGCGCCTGCCGATGCAGATCCCGCATGGCATCTTCAACAAGTCCGATCAGGTCGTGAAATGCCTGTTCTGGGTGACGCCGACGCGCAAGCTTTACGATCTGTTCTGGGGCATCCACTCGATGAAGGAGCAGGTGCCGGATGAAGTCGTGGCGCTGGCCGCGCGCAACGAAATCATTTTCCTGCCGCCGCCGCCCGAAGCCTGATCGTCTTGCAAGAACAAGCGAGAGCAGCCCTCAGGCTGCTTTCGCGATGCCTTTATTAACCTGCTCGCGGGCAAAGCCGGCGACGCCCGCATAGCCCCGCACAATCGCCTTGCGCTGTTCGTAGCTCAGCACGTCATCGATATTGGCAAAGCCATCCGGCGCGCGCTCCTCGACCGCATCGATCACGCCCTCGGGGCCGCCCTTACGGTTCATCATCACAATCTGCGTTGTCATCGGCAGCCGCTCCTGCTCATAAGCATAGAGCGCGGCGCGCGCGTGATCAGCATCGCGCAAGCGATCGGCGAGACAACGCGCATCGAGAATGGCCTGCGACGCGCCATTGGAGCCGACCGGATACATCGGATGCGCGGCATCGCCGAGCAACGTGACGCGGCCATGCGACCAGCGCGGCAAGGGGTCGCGATCGCACAGTGGATATTCCCAGAATTCCGGCGTGGCCTCGATCAGCGCCTTGGCGTCGCAATAGGGGATGCTGAAGCGCTGCACATGCGGCATCAGATCCTCGAACCGGCCGAGCCGTGACCAATCTTCTTTTTTCGGCGTGCCGCCGCCCTGCCCGACCTTCACCATCACCGCCCAGTTCATCAGGCAGCGGCCGTCGCGCGAACCTTCAGCGATCGGATACAGCACCAGCTTGCCGGCCATGCCGCCGGCAATCACCATCGAGCGGCCGGTGAGAAATGTCGGCCAGTCAAGCGCGCCGCGCCACAGCACCGTGCCGGTGAAACGGGCCGGCTCTTCCTGCGGGAAAAGCTGCGCGCGCACGAAGGAATGAATGCCGTCGGCGCCGATGAGAATGTCGCCGCGCGCGGTCTTACGATGCGAGCCGCTGCGATCGAAGAAATAGGCGGTGACGCCGCCTTCATCCTGGGTGAAGGAGCCAAGGCGATGACCGGTGTGAATGCGCGATTCGCCAAGTCGCGCGCGGGCGGCGGCGTACAGCAGGCCCTGCAAACGGCCGCGATGGATGGAGAATTGCGGATAATCGAAGCCGGCTTCGGTGCCGCGCGGCTCGCGCCAGATTTCCTGACCGAGGCGGTTACAATAGATCAGTTCATGGGTGCGGATCGCGACGGCGTCCAGCCGGTCGAGCAGCCCGAGCTGCGCCAATTCCTTGATCGCATGCGGCAGCGTGTTGATGCCGACGCCCAGTTCGCGGATCTGGTCCGATTGCTCGAATATCTCACAATCGATGCCACGCGCCTGCAGCATCAAAGCCGTCGTCAGGCCGCCAACGCCGCCCCCAATGATGATCGCCTTCATTCACCACGCCTTACGGTTATCACGCGTTACCGTTATTGCCCGGGCCATCATGCCTTCCCGGACCGGCTGAGCGCAATAAGTTCGGCCCGTTTTGGTTGACGAGACTCCATCGCCGCACCGCCACTCGTCCGTGATGCCGAACTTGTGCCTTGGAGGGCGGGCCAAGGCTTTGTACAAAGGCGCCTCGCGCGGCCTTCGCCTCATTCTGGCGGGCCGCTAAGCATTTTCTTAACCGGGCCGCGTGCCAGCCGACATCAGGCCTTTTCTTCGTGGCCAGCACATTTTCTCAGCGCCTGCGGCTGTCCCGCCAGCCCGGCCCCCGGACGGAGCGGCGCTTCAGCCTGCTCAAATGGTTCGGCTTCCGCCGCACCTCCGGCTTTCTTCTGCTGGCGGCGTTTCTGGCGCTGCGGCTCATCGATCCGCCGCAGCTGGACAATCTGCGGCTACGCGGCTTTGACCTCTACCAGACGCTCAAGCCGCGCGACGCCAAACTCAAGCCGGTTGTCATCGTTGATATCGACGAAGCGAGCCTGCAGGCCTTCGGGCAATGGCCGTGGCCGCGCACGCTGCTGGCTGATCTCATCAACAAGGTCAATGCCGCCGGCAGCGCCGCGATCGGCGTCGACGTGATCCTGTCCGAGCCGGACCGGATGTCGCCGACGCGGCTTTCCGATCAGCTGCCGCAGATCGACGCGCAGACACGCCAAACCCTGAAGCAATTGCCGGACAATGACGACGTGCTGGCACAAAGCATCGCCAATGCGAAGGTGATCCTCGGTCAATCGGCAATCGTGACTGCGACCCCTGACGATCCGGACTTGCCGCGCACCAGCGTCGCCACCATCGGCGATGATCCGTCGCCATTTCTCATTGGCTTTGCGGGGCTCCTGCACAACCTCCCAATGCTCGAAAAGGCCGCCGCCGGCCGTGGCGTGCTAACGCTGCGCAGCGAACGTGACGGCGTGATCCGCCGCGTGCCGCTGGTGATGAAGGTCGGCGACCGCATCCTGCCAGCGATGACGCTGGACATGCTGCGGGTCGTTACCGGGTCCGGCGCAATTGTGATCCGCACCGATCCTGTCGGCATTCGCGCGGTCGCGGTGCCCGGCCTCGAATTGCCAACCGACGAAAACGGCCAGATGTGGATCAATTACAGCCGTCAGGATGGTGGCCGCTATGTTTCGGCCAAGGATGTGCTGGAAGGCAAGGTGGCTGCCGATCGCTTCGATGGCCGGCTGGTGCTGATCGGCACGTCGGCGGTCGGCCTGCTCGATATCAAGGCGACGCCGATCGAGGCGGCGATGCCGGGCGTCGAGATCCATGCTCAGGTCCTCGAAAACGCGCTGACAGGATCGGTGTTGTCACGGCCGAGCTATGCGGTCGGTGTCGAGCTCGTCGTCACCGCGCTGGTCGGCATCTTTCTTGTGGTGGTGGCGCCGTGGACCGGCGCGATGACCCTGATCTCGCTCGGCCTGTCGATCGCGGCCCTGCTCGCCGCCGGCTCCTGGTACATGTACGCGCAGGAAGGCTTGCTGTTCGATGTGACCTTTCCGCTGCTCGCGATCTTCGTCACCTATATGACGATGGTCTTCATTAATTACTTTCGCGAGCAATCCGACCGCCGCCGCATCCGCTCTGCCTTCAGCCGCTATCTCTCACCCGCTCTGGTCGAGCAGCTTGCCAATTCGCCGCAACAGCTTGTACTTGGCGGCGAGACGCGGACCATGACCATCCTGTTCAGCGATGTGCGCGGCTTCACCACCATTTCGGAAAGCTTCAAGGATGATCCGCAAGGCCTGACGCTGTTGATGAACCGGCTGCTGACGCCGCTCACCAACGCCATCATCGAGCGCAAGGGTACGATCGACAAATATATCGGCGATGCGATCATGGCGTTCTGGAACGCGCCGCTGGATGACAAGGATCACGAGATCCATGCCTGCGCCGCCGCCCTCGACATGCTCGGCAGGATTGCCGATCTCAACACCGCGCGGCAGGCGGAAGCTGCGAGCGAAGGAAAGCCCTATGTGCCGATCCAGATCGGCCTTGGCATCAATACCGGGCCATGCGTTGTCGGCAATATGGGATCGGACTTACGCTTCGATTATTCGGTGCTCGGCGATCCGGTGAATCTCGCCTCGCGGCTGGAGAGCAGCTCGAAGACCTATGGCACGCCGATCATTCTCGGCGCCCGCACCGCACAGAAAGCCAAGGATCAATTCGCGGTCGTGCAGCTCGACCTGATCACCGTGAAAGGCAAGACCGAGCCGGAGGCGGTCTATGCGCTGGTCGGCGACCAGACTGTTGCGCAGACGCCAGATTTCAAACGCTTCGCCGCAATGATCGAAACCATGATGACACGCTACCGGCAGCGCGACTGGCAGGGCGCGGAAGCCGCACTGCAAAGCTGCCAATCCCTGCCGCGAACCTTTGGCCTTGCGGATCTCCTCGACCTTTATCAAACGCGGATCGCTGCCTTCCGCATCGCTGCGCCGCCGGAGCCATGGGACGGCGTCTTTGCATTTCAGAGCAAGTGATGACCCGACGTGACACCTCAATAATCGCGGCGGCGTCGCCTCGCATCATCCCAGTTCATTCATAACAGGATCGGCCGCAACGGCCTGCTAGCGGAATAATTCAATCAATGTCAGACTTCACGGTACGTTTCTGGGGTGTGCGCGGATCGATCCCCTGCCCCGGCCCTGCAACGCAACGCTATGGTGGCAATACATCTTGCGTAGAGGTCCGCTGCGGCGAGCGCCTGATCATCCTCGATGCCGGCAGCGGCCTGCGAGAGCTCGGCAATGCCCTGGTCAAACAGAGCGACCAAATCGATGCCGATATTCTGCTGACGCATTGCCATTACGATCACGTGGCCGGCCTGCCATTCTTTGCGCCTTTCTATAAGCCCCAGAACCAATTCCGACTCCGAGCAGGAAGCCTTCTTCCTCATTCCGGCGTGAAAACGATGGTCCAGACGCTGATGAGCGAGCCGCTGTTCTCCATCGACGTCGACAAGTTCAGAGCCGACATCAACTATTGCGACTTCATAGCCGGCGAAAGCATGACGTTGGGCGACGTGACGATCCGCACGGCTCCCCTCAATCATCCCGGAAAAGCCACCGGCTACCGCATCGATTATGCCGGCCGCTCGCTCGCCTATCTGACGGACCACGAGGCACACGGCGGCGACAGCGATGCCGCTTTGGTGGAGCTCGCGCGCGGCGCCGACCTCGTCATCTACGACACCACCTATACCGACGATGAGATCGGGAGCCGGCGGGGCTGGGGGCATTCGACCTGGCGCGACGGTTTTCAATTGGTTGATGCCGCCGGCGCCAAAACCTTCTGCCTGTTTCACCACGCGCCGGAGCATGATGACGATACCATGGACGCTATCCTCCGCGAGGCTGAGGCGGAGCGCCCGGGCACCATCGCGGCAAAGGAACAGGCCGTCATCCGCCTGTAATGAGCGGCCGGGCTGCTCAATCCGTTTCGCCGGCCCGTCATGGCGTTGCCATGACGCGATTCTTTTGGTCTGAGACATTCACGCCGGCGGCCTTCAAGCGCCGTCTTGCCCGGCTCCGCCGGGCGTGAAACATTTCGGGCCTCCCGGCTGGTCATCGGAGTGACCATGGACTTCTCTGCCCTTTACGGACAACTGGCCGACTTCATCCTGTCCAAGATGGATCTGGCCAATCTGCTCGGCCTGATCGGGGCGGTGTTCTATGTCGCGTCCATGACATTGCGCACCATGATCCCGCTGCGTATCGCCGCCATCGTCAGCAATGTGCTGTTCATGGGTTACGGCCTCCTGGCCAAGGCGCTGCCGACCTTCCTGATGTATGCCGTGCTGCTGCCGATCAATTGCGTGCGGCTCTACCAGATCCAGAAGCTGGTCAAGCGTGTGAAGGTCGCCTCGCAGGGCGATCTCGACATGGAATGGCTGAAGCCGTTCATGACGCGTCGCAGCTACAAGTCCGGGGATGTTCTGTTTCGCAAGGGCGATACCGCCAACATCATGTATTACACCGTGACCGGCACGTTCCGCGTGAAGGAATTCGATATCCTGCTGCCGCCTGGCCGCATCGTGGGCGAGCTAGGCTTGCTGTCGCCAGACAAGAAGCGCACCGCGACTGTTGAATGCGTTGAGGATGGACAGGTGCTGTTCATTATCTACGACAAGGTTCGCGAACTTTACTTCCAGGATCCCGACTTCGGATTTTATTTTCTCAAACTGACCAGCGAGCGGATGTTGCAAAACCAAACACGGCTGGAAGCGGAGCTTGCCACTTGCAAGGCGCGATTGCGGGAGCTTGAAGCGCTTCATAATGAAGCCAAAACCGCGTGACCTGTAAATTCACGGCATCGACACAAAAAATGAAAAGGGGCCTGCGAAGGCCCCTTTCTTCGCCGCGTATGCGCTTGCTGCTTACCAGCGCTGGTTATTATACCAGCTATCGATGTCTTCATTCACCTTGTCCTTGGCATAGCCGTAACGCTCCTGCAGCTTGCCTTCGAGCTGATCGCGGCGACCATTGATGACATCAAGATCATCGTCAGTGAGCTTGCCCCACTGCTCCTTGACCTTGCCCTTCATCTGCTTCCAGTTACCCTCAACACGATTCCAGTCCATCATGAGTCTCCGTTGTTCAGTCAGAGTTTGTGAACGATAGAACGTAGGTGCGTGACCATTGTTCCTGCGCAGGAACTGGCAGGACGCCGCAGGTGTTGATGTGGGTTGTCACGTTCACGAGAGGTGCACGATGGACAAAAGCGGCCCACGTTCCAAAGACGCATATTTCAGTCAGGGGCGTCCGGCGCGGAAGTCGCGCGAGGTACAGCCGGCTTCGAAGTCCGAGCCGGCGCTCGAAACTTACGAGCAGAGCCCCGAACGTCCGGGCACCGACGAGCGCAACAATCACGTAGCCGGCGACGGCAGCCGCGTACCGGACCCGGAGCGAGGATCACCCGATTGAAAAAGTTCCACCCAAAGGAACTTTTTCTGACGACGCGGCGTTGGTTTGGTGCAGCCGCCTCACTTTGGCTGCTATGCCCTAATACAGTACCATCAAAGGACGCTATCGGTTTAGGACTTGGTTGAAGGTTTCGGCATTTCCTCGCATTGCCACCTTGATCGTACGTTACGCTGTCTCAGCGTCACGTTTCCTCTGCAAGATGCGGGCTTGGCATCTGTCGCCTGCTTCCCTGTCTCGAACCCATATCTCATGACTAAAACTGTCACGACATCCGAGGCTGATATTGCCGTTCAGCCGCTCGCCTCCTTGCCGATTGATGACGCTGGCCATCCCTCAAGCGAAACGCTGAGTCTTGACCTCGATCGCACAGCGATTTTTCTCGATGTGGATGGTACGTTGCTCGATATCGCGCCGACGCCGCTGGAAGTGCGGGTGCCGCCGATGTTGCGCAAAACACTCTACGCGCTGTGGCAGCGGCTGGATGGCGCCATTTCCTTCATCAGCGGCCGTCCGATCGGCGAGATTGATCGCATCTTCGACCCACTACGTCTACCGGCCGTCGGCGGCCATGGTGCGGAAGTCCGCATCACGCCGAAAGCCGAAATCCGGCGCAGCCGCCTCGCCACGCTGGATCAGGAATTGCGCACGAAATTTGCGCAGATCAGCAAGATCGGCAAAGGCATCATCGTCGAGGATAAGGGCTTTTCGATCGCCATTCATTACCGTCTCGCGCCGGAATGTGGCGGCGAGATCATGGAGCATGTCGTCGCGATCTGTAAGAACGAACGCGTGGGTTTGCTGGAAGTGTTGCCCGGCAAGCTGGTGATCGAGATCAAGCCAGGCGGCTATGACAAGGGCACCGGCCTGCGCGAGATGATGAATCTCGAAGCCTTCAAGGGCCGGCAGCCGATCTTCATCGGCGATGATGTTACCGATAATGCCGCCTTTGCTGTCTTGCCGGAATTCGACGGTATCGGATTTTCCGTCAGCGGCTTCGTCAAAGGCGCGCGCTATAATTTCGATGGCCCGCAAGATGTGCGGGCCTGGCTGCAAACCCTCGCCGGCCTCAAAGCGGAGGCGGAATGACGGATTACGGGCTCGATCTTGCGCTCATTGGCAATGGACGCACGGCAGCGCTGGTCGAGCCGAGCTCGCGCATTACCTGGTGGTGCTTTCCGCGGTTTGACAGCAACCCGGTTTTCTCGCGCCTCCTGGCCGGTGACGAGGAGAAAGGCTTTACCGACGTCGTGTTGGAAGGCCAGGTCGACATCAGATCCGATTATCTCCGCAATACGCCGATCGTCGTCACCGAACTGACGGATGACAAGGGCGGCAAGATCCGCATCACCGACTTCGCGCCGCGCTTCCGCAATCTCGACCGCATTTATCGCGCGCCGCAACTGATGCGGATCATCGAACCGCTGGCCGGCTTGCCGCGCATCACCATTCGCTTCCGGCCGACTTATAATTACGGCCACCCGATCACCCGCTATGCGGTCGGCAGCAATCATATCCGCTATTGGGGCGGCGATACGCAGCTGCGTCTGACCACCGACGCGCCGCTATCCTATGTGGAGAGCGAAGCCTCCTTCGTCGTCACGCGACCATTGCATATGGTGTTCGGCGCCGACGATCCATTCCCCGCCGCGCTGGCGCCAACGTGCAACGAGTTTTTCGAAAAAACTCGAGACTACTGGCGCGAATGGGTGCGGCGACTCAATCTTTCCTATGACTGGCAGGACGCCATGGTGCGGTCCGCCATCACGCTGAAGCTCTCCAATTTCGAAGAGACGGGCGGCATCATTGCCGCGCACACGACATCCATTCCGGAATCGCCGCAATCGCAGCGCAACTGGGATTATCGCTTCTGCTGGCTGCGTGACGCTTATTTCGTCGTCAAGGCCCTGAACCGGCTCGGCGCGACCGGCACGATGGAGGATTTCATCCTCTATATCCTCAACCTCGTGTCGGAAGAGGCTGAATCGATCAGCCCTGTATATAGCGTGGTGCAGACCGATCCGATGGATGAGCGTATCGCGCAGGACCTTAAAGGGTATCGCGGCGATGGTCCGGTGCGGATCGGCAATGCGGCCTCGATCCAGGCCCAGCACGACACCTATGGCAGTATCATCCTGGCGGCGATGCCGATGTTCTTCGATCGCCGTTTGCCGCAGATGGGCGATGAATCGCTCTTTCAGTTGCTGGAAATTCTCGGTCGCAAGGCCGAACGGCTGGCGTTGACCCCCGATGCCGGCATCTGGGAATTCCGTGG
>Ga0164243_10003367_pt1 | contig 25614 bp, 22 predicted proteins | sample OricompcompostOP_FD_108781 | JGI IMG/M metagenome (GOLD analysis project Ga0164243, IMG submission 108781) | Organic Plus compost microbial communities from Emeryville, California, USA - Original compost - Organic plus compost (OP) | ecosystem: Engineered > Solid waste > Mixed feedstock >...
CTGCCCGGTGCGCAGATTCTAGAGGTTGGCGACCATGGCATCCGCGAGGTTGCGTGGTCAGACCTCGAACTCGTGGACCACTGGCGCCGGTTCCTCAGCCGGCCAGACGCCTACCTACGCCACCTCACGGACGACAACCCCGAGTAGGGGCAGGTCGAGCGTTGGAGGCGAGGGCGGCACCGCCGTGACGTGATCGACGTGTGGTGGACACGGATCACACCGCGCAGCGCAGCGGTTCGTGGGCCTGGCGTGCCAGGGCCACGGCAGGGATGCTGTGCCAAATCCTGGGATTGGGCTTGCCCGCTCCGTTCGGCCCGACCAACGCGGTCACCTGACCGTAGGGAGCGGTGAACGAGATGCCGGCCAGCGCGGGAAAGTCCCCGAAGTATCGCCAGACCCGATCGACCACCACGCCCTGCGCGGAGGTGTCCCACGATGACGCGGAGGCGTCCAGATCCACGGCGATCACGGGCGGAACCGTCACGGGCGGAGCCTATCCGCCGGGATCGGTCACCGCAGCCCCGAGCGGGTCCCGCCGGCGCGCGGTCGGCGGCGATGTGGGGCCGGCCGCCTACAGCAGGACGGTGGCGAAGGTGCCGAGTTGGCGAAAGCCGGTCCGGGCGTAGACGGCCCGGGCGGCGAGGTTGTAGTCGTTCACGTAGAGGCTGACGCTGGGCGCGAGCCGACGCAGGGCGTCGCGGACCACGGTCGACATGGCCATCGTGCCCAGCCCGCGCCCGCGCCACTCGGGGGCGACCCAGACGCCCTGCACCTGGGCGGTGTGCCGGGTCACCACGGCGAGTTCGGCCTTGAAGACGACCCGCCGACCCACGAACTTCGCGTACGAGCGCCGGGAGCGCACGAGGTCGGCCACCCGGCGGCGGTAGTCGCGGCCGCCGTCGCCGATCAGCGGCGAGACGCCGACCTCCTCGGTGTACATGGCGACCGCCGCGGGAAAGAGCAGGTCGACCTCGTGCGGACGGACCAGCCGTACGGTCGGGTCCGGCGGGACGACGGGCTCGGACCAGGTCGCCAGCAGCGGCTGCGACGGCCGCACGTCGCGGGCCGGTCCCCACGTCGGTTCGAGTCGGTGCCACAGGTCGAGCACGGCGTCGGACTCGCCGATCAGGGAGGAGCACAGGCGCGGGCTGTCCCCGGCCGCCTCGGCGAAGGCCGCCGTCGCCGCCGCGCTCGCGTGCACCGGCATGAGGCTGGTGCCGTGCCAGCAGACCGCTTCGAGTTCGTGGCGGTTGCCGTACCCGAGCAGCCGGCTGTCGGGCCGACGCGTCAGGCCGTGGGCGTGGACACGGTCGACCACCTGGGCCGCCGCGATCGGCTCCGAGTCGAGCACTCGCTCCACCGCCGCTCGTGCCGTGTCGTCGAGCAGCCGCACCGATGCCGTCAACACCCCCTCAGCCTGCCAGACGTTGCGGCCGGACATCGCACCACTGCCGCAATCGTGTCCCCGTCAGACTTGTCGCCGATGGTCTTCCGATATATCGTCAGAGCATCGAGAACACGAGAGGAGCGATCATGAAACACCGATTCGGGCCACGTGGCCACCTGCACGCACGGCTGCGCGGACTCTGGGGCGGGCCTCCGCCCGGTTTCGGCCCCGGCTGGGGATTTGGGCCGGGCGGGCCGGGTGGTTGGCACGGGCGCGGCCGGGGCGGGCGGCGCAACGTCCGCGGCGCCGTCCTCGCGCTGCTCGCCGAGCGACCCATGCATGGATACGAGCTCATCACTGAGCTGGAGAACCGTACCGGCGGCGTCTGGCGGCCCAGCCCCGGCTCGGTCTATCCGACGCTGCAGATGCTGGAGGACGAGGGCCTCATCAGTGGCGAGGAGACCGGCGGACGCCGCCGCTTCACGTTGACCGACGCCGGGCGGGCGCAGACCGAGCAGGCCGGCCCGCCGCCCTGGGAGCAGCTCGGCGACGAGGCCATCCAGAACCTCGCCGACCTGCGGGAGGTCGCCTTCGGCACCATGGCCGCCCTGCGCCAGGTGATGACGACCGGCACCCCGGAACAGCGCCGCCGCGCCATCGAGGTCATCGACGAAACCCGCAAGAAGCTCTACGCGATTCTCGCCGAGTAGCCGCGAGTTGCGAGGAACGAGCAACGAGCGGCGGATCGGCCCATGAGTTCCGCCGAGTAGCCGCGCGGGGTTACTCCTCGGCGAGCGAGACGCCGGCGGCGGTCAGGGCCGCGACGAGGGCATCGACGAACGGGACCTGGCCGCTGACCAGCTTCTGCCGGGCGAGGGCGGCCGGCACCCACTCCGCCCGGTCGACCTCGGGGAAGCTGCGCACCTTCCCCGAACCCTTGGGCCACTCCAGCTCGAAGGTGTTGCTGCGGATGGCGCTCGCGTCGAGATCGCCCTCGATGGCGAAGACGGTGATCCGCTTGCCGCTGGGCTGCCGGAACTCGCCGAGGTCGAGGTACTCCCCGTCGGGCGGCGGGCTGCCCAGTTCCTCGGTGAACTCGCGCCGGGCGACGGCCAGCGGATCCTCGTCGCCGTCCGGTTCACCCTTGGGGATCGACCATGCGCCGGCATCCTTGCGTGCCCAGAACGGTCCACCCATGTGCGCGATCAGCAGGTGCAGGACGCCCGCCCGCACCTGGTACAGCAGGATTCCGCTACTTCGTTTGCCACCGCCCGCCACGGCCCTCTCCTTCACGTTCCCGTACGGTCCCCGCCACCGGGCGTCACAGCGTGACGATGGCTCCGTCGGAGAGGGCCGAGTCGTGCAGTTCGAGGCGGGCGATGCTGGCGCCCTTCGGGATGTCGAAGACCAGCAGGCCGGTGACCGACTTGCCCGGCTCGATCAGGTTGACCCAGACCGTGATGCCGCGGTTGGCCAGCACCCCGGCCCCGGAGTCGGCGGTGCGTCGCTCGCCCTCGGCCGTGTACGCCCGCTGGGCGCTGTCCAGCAGCAGGCCGGCGATCGTGCCGACGTTGGAGACGCTGACGCTGACCAGGCAGTACTGGCCCTTGGCCCGCATCGTCAGCAGCCCTTCGCCGACCGTGGAGTGTCCACACTCGACACTCTTCACGACGAACTCGAAGGCGCCGTCGCGGACCGGATCGCCCAACCCCGGCGGTGGTGGTGGGGGCGGCGGGGTCGGCGACGCGGAGGCGGAGACCGGCGACGGCTGCGGCCCCATGCCCAGTGCGGTGCGCAGGCCAGGGTTGACCATGAGCCCCGCGGCCCCGCCGAGCAGCAGCGCGACGAGCACCAGGACCACGACGAGCAGGGCACCGCCGCGTCGGCGCGGCACCTCGACGTACACGACGGACTGACCGCCGGTCTCGACGATCGGCTGCTCCGCCGTGGGCCACGGATCGGCGGGCGGGCGCGGGGTCGCCCGCCCCACCCAGGTCGCGGTCTCGTCCACCCGGCCGGAACCCGCCGGCGCAGAACCGGCCGCCCGGCCGGAACCCACCGGCCCAGACCCGGCCGCCCAGGGATCGGAGGGCGGCCCGGGGTCGGCTGCCGGCCCGGCCGGCGTGCCCGGGGTCATCGCGCCACCCGGCTTCGCTCGCCCATGTCCCTAGTGGACGGTCACGACGGCGCCGCCGCCGGCCGGGACCGCGCCGTCCGCGCCGTCGAGCGAGAGCCCCATCTCGTCGGCGATGCGCAGTGCCTCCTCGACCAGCGTCTCGACGATCTGCGACTCCGCGACGGTCTTGATGACCTCGCCGCGCACGAAGATCTGACCCTTGCCGTTGCCCGACGCGACCCCGATGTCGGCCTCGCGGGCCTCGCCGGGGCCGTTCACCACGCAGCCCATGACGGCGACCCGCAACGGCGCGGGGAAGCCCTCCAGCGCGGCGGTCACCTGGTTGGCCAGGGTGTAGACATCCACCTGGGCGCGACCGCAGGAGGGGCAGGAGACGATCTCCAGACCGCGCTCCTTGAGGCCCAGCGACGACAGGATCGCCGACCCGACCTTGACCTCCTCGACCGGCGGAGCCGACAGCGACACCCGGATCGTGTCGCCGATCCCCTCGGCCAGCAGCGCGCCGAAGGCGACGGCGGACTTGATGGTGCCCTGGAAGGCCGGGCCCGCCTCGGTGACGCCCAGGTGCAGCGGGTAGTCGCACTGCTGGGCCAGCAGCCGGTAGGCCCGGATCATCACGACCGGGTCGTTGTGCTTCACCGAGATCTTGATGTCCCGGAAGCCGTGCTCCTCGAAGAGCGAGCACTCCCACAGCGCCGACTCCACCAGGGCCTCGGCGGTCGCCTTGCCGTACTTCTCCAGCAGCCGCGGGTCCAGCGAGCCCGCGTTGACCCCGATCCGGATCGGCACGCCGGCGTCCTGGGCGGCCCGGGCGATCTCGCCGACCTTGTCGTCGAACTTCTTGATGTTGCCGGGGTTGACCCGCACCGCGGCGCACCCGGCGTCGATGGCGGCGAAGACGTACTTGGGCTGGAAGTGGATGTCGGCGATCACCGGGATGGGCGACTTGCGGGCGATCGCCGGCAGCGCCTCGACGTCGTCCTGGGACGGCACCGCGACCCGGACGATCTGGCAGCCCGCGGCGGTCAGTTCGGCGATCTGCTGGAGGGTCGCGTTGACGTCCGCCGTCAGCGTCGTGCACATCGACTGGACCGAGACGGGCGCGCCGCCGCCGACCGGCACGGAGCCGACCATGAGCGCTCTGCTGGTGCGACGCGGGGCGAGCGGCGGTGGCGGGGCGGCCGGCATGCCGAGATTGATGGCGGTCACTTTCATCCCCTCGGGGCGTCAGTTGAGGATCGTGATGGGGTTGACGATGTCGGCGGCGACGGTCAGCAGCGTGAACGCGCCGAAGATCAGGATGACGACGTAGGTGATCGGCATCAACTTCATGTAGTCGACCCGACCCGGGTCGGGCTTGCCGAACCGGGCGTAGAGCCACGACCGGGCCTTCTCGAACCAGGCGATGGCGATGTGCCCGCCGTCGAGGGGCAGCAGCGGCACCAGGTTGAAGATGCCGACGAAGAAGTTCAGCCCGGCCAGGACCAGCAGGAAGGTCGGGAACTCGCCCTGACCGAACAGCTCACCACCGATGCGGCTCACCCCGACGACGCTCACGGGGGTCTCCGGGTCGCGCTCGGCACCGGTCAGCGCCTGCCAGAGCTTGGGCACCTTCTCGGGGAACTTCTTCAGCGAGGCGAAGGTCGCCTCGAACATGGCCGTCGTCTGGTCCCAGGTCATCCCGAACGCGCGGGCCGGTCCGTAGACGCCGGTCGGGATCACCGGCGTGATGCCCAGGACGCCGACGGGCTCCAGGTCGTCCGCGGTGATGCTCTCGACCGTACGGTCGGAGTTGGCGACCTCTTCCTTGAGCCGCTGGACCGTGGGCAGGGTGCCGCTGACGGTCACCAACTCGCCGCCGCGGTCGACGGTCACCTCGATCGGCTGGCCGCCGGAGGCGCGCACCGTGCTGGTGAGCTGGTCCCAGCCGTCCACCTGCTGGCCGTTGATGGCGACGACCTTGTCCCCGCTGCGCAGGCCCATGGTCGAGGCGGCGCTGGCCGGGTCGGTGCCCGGGACGCACTCCTTGAGCTGCTTGGTCTGCGGGTCGATCTCGACCGTCGGGGAGACACACGCGGAGACCTTGTCGATGGTCACCGCGCCACTGTTGAGCCGGTCCGCCTGCGGCAGCGCGATGAAGGCGAAGATCAGCCAGAGGATGAGGATGCCGAGGGCGAAGTGGGTGATGGAGCCGGCGGCCAGGACGATCGTGCGCTTCCACACCGGGTAGCGCCACATGGCCCGCTTCTCGTCGCCGGGCTCGACGTCGTCGTCCTGCGGCGTCATGCCGACGATCTTCACGAAGGCGCCCGCCGGGATGGCCTTCAGCCCGTACTCGGTCTGGCCCCGCTGGAAGCGGAACAGCGTCGGACCGAACCCGATGAAGAACCGGGTGACCTTCATGCCGAACGCCCGGGCGGTCCACATGTGGCCCGCCTCGTGGAGCGCCACCGAGACCAGGATGCCCACGGCGAAGACCACGATCCCGAGGATGTACATCAAGCTCCCTTGCTGTCGGAGGCCGAGATCAGCTCCTGGGCGCGCGCACGCGCCCACGCCTCGGCGGCGAGCACGTCCTCGACGGTACCCGGTTCGGCGAAGTCGGGCGCCTCGTCGAGAACCTGGGCAAGGGTGTCGACAATGCCCAGAAAGCTCAACTTACCGGCGGTGAAACCGGTGACGCACTCCTCATTGGCCGCGTTGTAGATCGCCGGCCGGCAACGACCCGCCCGGCCCGCCGCCTTCGCCAGCGCCACCGCGGGAAACGCCGCCTCGTCGACCGGCAGGAACTCCCACACGTGGGCGCTGCGCCAGTCCACGGCGGCCGCCGCGCCAGGCACCCGGTCGGGCCAGCCCAGCGCGAGCGCGATCGGCAGGCGCATGTCCGGCGGGCTGGCCTGCGCGATCGTCGACCCGTCGGCGAACTCCACCATGGAGTGGATCACCGAGGTCGGGTGCACCATCACCTCGATGTCGTCGTAGGCGACGCCGAACAGCTCGTGCGCCTCGATGACCTCCAGCCCCTTGTTCACCAGGGTCGCGGAGTTGATCGTGACGACCGGGCCCATCTTCCAGGTCGGGTGGGCCAGCGCCTGCGCGGGCGTGACGGCGGCCAGCGACTCCCGCGACCGGCCGCGGAACGGTCCCCCGCTCGCGGTCAGCACCAGCCGGCGCACCTCGGCGGCACGCCCGGCGCGCAGGCACTGGGCCAGGGCGCTGTGCTCCGAGTCGACCGGCACGATCTGGCCTGGCCGAGCCACCGACCGCACGAGCGGGCCGCCCGCGACGAGCGACTCCTTGTTGGCCAGGGCGAGCGTGCGGCCGGCGCGCAGCGCGGCGAGGGTCGGTTCGAGGCCCAGCGAGCCGACCACCCCGTTGAGCACCACGTCACACGGCCACTGCGCCAGCTCGGTCATCGCCTGCGGGCCGGCCAGGATCTTCGGAATCTTGAAGTCGCCGGAGGTGTAGCCGCGCTTGGCCGCCGCCGCGTAGAAGGCCAGCTGCAGATCCTGTACGGCGGACGCCTTCGCGACGCCGACCACCTCGACGCCCAGCTCCAGGGCCTGGCTGGCCAGCAGGTCGACATTGTTGCCCTGGCCGCCGACGCCGACGACCCGGAACCGGTCGGGGTTACGCCGGACAATGTCGATCGCCTGCGTCCCGATCGACCCCGTCGAACCGAGCAGCACGACGTCGCGCATCGCGACATTCTCTCAGACGCCGGATCGATCGGACGGCTGCGGCTCGACGGGTTCCTGACCCCGCGACGCGGCCGGCGCCCCCGACGCCGGGGCCGCCACGACGTCGCCCGCCTCGCTCTCCCGGAAGCCGAGCCGGGCGTGCAGCCGCGCCATCGGGCCCGGCGCCCACCAGTTCCACCGGCCGAGCAGCCGCATCGTCGCCGGCACCAGCAGCGTGCGCACCAGCGCCGCGTCGACCGCGACCGCGACCACCGTGCCGACGCCGAGCAGCTTCATGGTGGCCGTGCCGCCGGTGATGAAGCCCGCGATCACGATGATCAGCAGCACCGCGGCGGCGGTGATGATGCCGCCCGTGCGCTGCAGGCCCGCCGCCACGGCCGCCCGGTTGTCGCCGGTGGCCAGGTACTCCTCGCGGACGCGGGAGAGCAGGAAGATCTCGTAGTCCGTGGAGAGGCCGAAGAGCATGGCGAGCATCAGCACCAGGTTGGTCGGCTCCAGGAACCCGGTCGGGGTGAAGCCCAGGAAGTCGGACAGGTGCCCGTCCTGGAACACCCACACCACCACGCCGAACGAGGCGCCGACCGAGACGATGTTCATGAGGATCGCCTTCACCGGCAGCACGACCGACCCGAAGGCCAGGAAGAGCAGCACGAACGTCACGGCGAAGACGTACAGGCCCATCCAGATCAACCGGCTCGACAGGCCGTGCTGCTGGTCGAGGTCGGCTGCCGTGCGCCCGCCCACCAGGGTCGTGCCGCCCTCGGGGTCCGGCAGGGCACGGATCGTCCGGACCAGCTCCTGTGTGCTGTCGTCGCCGCGCGAACCGGTGTAGAGGACGCTGACCAGGCTGGCGCGGTCGTTGCCGGCGATGATGCCGACCTGGGTCACCCCTGGCAGCGCCCGGACGCGGTCCAGGTAGTTGGCGAGCTGCTGCGCTCCGGCGCCCTCGACCATCACCACGATCGGCGCGAGGCCACCACCGGGGAACTCGTCGACCAGGCGCTCCGCGACGGTACGGCTGGCGGTGCCCTCGGGCAGCACCCGCTCGTCGAAGCCGCCGAAGTCGGCCCGGACGAACGGGCTGGCCAGTCCGAACAGGATCACCACGACCACGAACGCGTAGCTCCACGGCCGGCGCATGACGCTGTGCGCCAGCCGGGCCCAGGTGCCGCGCTCCACCGCCGCGCCACCCTCGACCGGCGCGGTGCGCTCGGCCCGCGCGCCGCGCCCGGGCAGCGGCACCCGACCGGCGTTGATCCGCGGGCCGAGCACGGCCAGCAGCGCGGGCAGGGCGGTGAGCGTGGCGATCATGGCGACGACGACCGCCGCCATGCCGCCGTAGGCCACCGACTTGAGGAAGTCCATCGGGAACAGCAGCAGGCTGGACAGGGCCAGGGCCACGGTCAGGCCGGAGACCACGACCGTGCGGCCGGCGGTGCGGATCGTGTTGCCCACCGCCTCGGCGGTCGAGCGGCCCGCGGCCAGCTCCTCCCGGAACCGGCTCACCACGAACAGGGCGTAGTCGATCGCCATGCCCAGGCCCAGCAGCGTGATCACGTTCGCCGCGAAGACCGAGACCTCGGTCATGGCAGCGACCACCCGGGTCACGGTGAAGCCGCCGAGGATCGCCACGCCACCGACGAGCAGCGGGGTCAGCGCGGCGACCACGCCCCGGAAGATGAACAGCAGCAGGACGAGCAGCACCGGCAGCGAGAGGATCTCGGCCCGGACGATGTCCGCCTCGACCTGGTCGTTCGCGTCGCGCAGGAAGGCGAAGTTGCCGCCGACGACGGTCTCCACCGTGCCGCCGGCCTGCACCAGCGGCTCGATCGCGGCCAGGTCGGCCAGCTTGGCGTTCTCGTCGCCCGCGCGCAGCCGGATGGACAGGTAGGTCGAGTGCCGGTCGTGCGAGACGTGCGACAGGTTGGCGTGCTCACCGTAGGCCGAGACGACCTCGACGACCTCGGGCCGGGTGCTGAGCCGACGGATGACGGCCTGGACGGGGTCGGCCAGGCCGGGCTCGTCGGCGAACGCGTGCGGGGCGGTGTAGAGCACCACCACGTCGTCGCCGAGCGGTCCGAAGACCTCGGAGATGCGGTTGTGCGCCCGCGACGACTCGCTGCTGGCGTCGTCGAAACCGCCGCCGGAGAGTGCGCCGAAGATGCCGGCGCCCCACGCGGCGCCGACCGCGACGAAGGCCAGCGTGGCCGCCAGCACCAGCCACCGCACCCGCACCAGGGTCCGACCCCACCACGCGAACATGCCCGTCTCCCCTTGACCGCTGCGCCGCGGCCACCGCACCACCGGGCCGCCGCCGTCCACTATGCCGGCCCGCGCGACGGGCCCCGAGCGCACCCCGGCGCCCGGTCAGCGGGCGGGACCGCCGGTCACGACCAGGAGCCAGGCCTCGATCACCAGAGCAGGGTGGCGAGCGCGCCGCCGGCGAAGGCCGCGGCGAGTCCGGCGACCACACTGCCCGCCACGTTGGCCGCGGCCCGCCGGCGCCGGCCGGTCTCGATCAGCCGTACCGTCTCGAACCCGAAGGTCGAGTACGTGGTCAGCGCGCCGCAGAAGCCGGTGCCGAGCAGCGCCAGCAACGCCGGTGAGACCCCGTGCCGCGCGCCCACCTGCCAGACCAGCCCCAACACGAACGAGCCGGCCACGTTCACGACGAGCGTGCCCCACGGGAAGTCCGTGCCGTACCGGGCCTGCATCGCCCGGTCCACCAGGTAGCGGACGGGCGCGCCGACCATCGCCCCGAGCGCCACCAGCACCACGGTCACGACGGCACCCGCCGACGCAGGACGGCCCGCGTCGCCGACAGCCCCGCCTGCACCGCGAGCAGGGCGGCGACGAGCGTGCCGGCCAGGTAGGCGAAGGCCACCACCACCTCACCCGCGACCAGCAGACGCTGGATGTCGACGACGTAGGCGGAGAACGTGGTGAAGCCGCCGAGCACCCCGGTGCCCAGGAACGGCCGGACCAGGCGCTGAGCGGGCCACACCTGGGTGACCAGCACCATGAGCACGCCGATCAGCAGGCACCCGGTGACGTTGACGAGGAAGATCCCCCACGGAAACCCGGCGGGCGCGGGCGGCAGCAGCAGGCCGACGCCGTAGCGCGCGAGCGCCCCGAGGGCGCCGCCGAGTGCGACCACGGCGAGCACCGAGGCCAGGCCCCGGCGCAACTCCGTGCGCTGGGCCGGCACGTGCAGGTCGACGTCGGGATCCGTCGGCAGCGGCGGCACGCCGTCCATCAACACCTACCAGCAGGTCGAGGGCCGCCCTACGCTACCCGACCCCGCTAGGGTGGGGGCCATGTCCGCACCGGCGCTGGGTGTGGCCGGCTCGTGGGGGGCGGCCGAGATCGACCTGTATCGGCGCTTCGACGAACTGCACCAGCTCATCTACCGCCGGGGCGGCCTGCGCTCCAGCAACGCCGCCGTCGAGGAACTGGCCAAGCTGCTGCTCGTCCGGTTGTGGGCCGACCGGCACGCCCAGCCCGTCACCGATCACCGGGCGGCCTTCGCCGCCGCGCTGCGCGACCCGGACCTCAGCGCGCGCGACCCCTCCGGTGCCCGGCACCCGCTCTGGCCGGTGGACGAGCCGTTCCGGCTGACCGACCCGAAGCTGCTCGCCGCCGCCGACGAGTTGATGACCGGCATCCTCGCCGCGCCGACGCTGGACCCGCTCGGCACCGCCTTCGACGCGCTGCTGGCCGGCCGCTACGACCACACCGGCGGGCTGGGCACCTACCTCACGCCGAGCGGGGTGGCCCGGATGATGGCCCGGGTCGCCCTGCCGCTGGTGACCACCCCGGCCACGGCCATCACCGGTCCCGGGTTCGGCGACCCCTACTGCGGCACCGGGCGCTTCCTGGTCGCGCTGCTCGCCACACTGCCCGCCGGGCATCCGCTGCGCGTCGCGGGCGCGTTCGGTGCCGACGTCTCCGCGGCGTCGGTGGCCAAGGCCCGCGTCAACCTGCTCCTCTACGGTGTGCGCGACCCTCTGGTGTGGACGGTCACCGACTCGGTCACGGACTCCACTGTGGACAGCTTGACCGGCAGCGTGCCGCTGATCCTCACCAACCCGCCGTTCGGCGGCGGCCAGTACGACTCCCCGGCCGGCCTGGAGGCCGCCGGGGCGGTGCTGCCGGGCCTGGCCGGACGCACCCGCATCGACCCGGCGGTCGCCTGCCTGGCCCGCGCGATCACCCTCCTGGCACCCGGCGGTGTGCTGGGCATCGTGCTGCCCGACGGGGTGCTCCACTCACCGCCCGTGCTCGACCTGCTGCGCGGGCGCGCCGGCACGGTGCCCGTCACCCTGCTCGCCTCGATCTCCCTGCCCGCGGCCACGTTCGCCCTGTCCGGCACGCTCGCCCGCACCAGCGCGGTCTTCCTGCGTCGCGACCCGACCACCAGCAGTGCCGGGCGGAGGGTCGTGCTGGCGAGGGTGGCGCACGTGGGGTTCGTGCGGCAGGCGGGCCGGGCCGCTCCCGATCCGGCCGGCGACGAGCTGCCCGCCGTCGCCGATCTGGTCGTCGAGGCGCTGGCGGCGGCGCGGGCCGAACCGCCGCCCTCGCCCGACGGGGCCGTGGTGCTCAACCACGATCCGCTCGTCGCCGCGGTGCCGCTGGCCACGCTCCGTTCCCTCGATCCCTCCACTGTGGACCCCTCGGCGGCCCGGGCCCGGGCGGTGCTGCGCAACGGTGTGCCGCTGGGCGAGTACCTGGTGGCCGTCACGCCCCGCCGGTGCCGGACCGCGACGGCGCCGTTCGTCTCGGTGCTGCACGTCGACGACCTCGGCACCGTCGACTGGCACGCGGCCCGTTCGCACGAACCCGTGACGCCCGGCGTGCTGGCCCAGCCGGGCGAGCTCATCGTGTCGCTGCTCAACCCGTCCAACCCGCGAGCCGCGGTGATCCCGGCGGGCCCGCCCGTGCAGGTCTCCGGCGAGTTCGGCGTGTTCCAGTCCACAGTGGACCCCCATGCCGTGCTGGCCCTGCTCTACTCGCCACCGGTGCGCGCGCAACTGCGGCCGCTGGGCAAGGGGACGTCCAGCTCCCGGCGACGGATCACGGCCGACGAACTGCTGGCGGTGACCGTACCCAGGCTCGACCAGGTGATGGTCGCCAAGCTGGCCGCGACCGTACGGGCGGCCCAACAGCAACTGGCCGCGGCGCGCGAGCGCCTGCGGGCGGCCTACGACCACGCCGGCTGACCCGCGCGTTCCGCGGTGCGCGCGATGTTGTCCGCCATGGCGGCGAAGATGCGCGTGTGCACCGGGAGGAGCCCCTTCCAGTACGCCTCCCCGGCCAGGCCCTTGGGCAGGAACACGGCCCGCTGCTCGTACCGGCTTCCGTCCGGATGGGGGCTGACCCGCAACTCCAGCCAGGCCCGTCCCGGCAGGAGCATCTCGGCCCGCAGGCGCAGCAGCCGGCCGGGCTCGATCTCCTCGACCCGCCAGAAGTCCAGCGCGTCGCCGAGGCGCAGCCGCTTCGGATCCCGCCGACCGCGACGCAGCCCGACCCCGCCGACCAGCCGGTCCAGCTCACCCCGCACCGACCAGGCGATCGGCACCGAGTACCACCCGGCCTCGCCGCCGATGGCCTCCACGACGGACCAGAGGGTCTCGGGTGGGGCGGCCACGATCCGTTCACGCTCGTCGGTGTAGCGGCGGCCGCCCGCCCACTGCGGGTCGGTGGGCATGGGCTCGGCCGGTGCCCGCGTCCACGCCGCGGTCGACCAGCGCGTCTCGACGTCCGCCTCCGCGACCCGGGCCAGCGCGAGGCGCACCGCGTCGTCGAAGCCGAGCAGGCCGCCCTCGGGATCGGGGACGTACTCGGCGATGTCGTGCTCACGCGCCACGGCCTCGTAGCTCAGGCTCTCCACCAGCGGCCGGGCCACGCCACCGGGCACCGGGGTCACCAGCCCCACCCACAGCGACGACAGGCCGGGCGTGAGGGCACGAACAGGGATGATGAGCCGCGGCCGCAGCTCCGCGATCCGGGCGAAGCGACGCAGCATGTCCCGGTAGGTCAGCACCTCGGGGCCGCCGATGTCGAAGGCCCGGTGGACGTCGTCGGGGACGTCGGCCCACGCGACCAGATAGCGCAGCACGTCCCGGATCGCGATCGGCTGCAGCCGGGTGGTCACCCAGCGCGGGGTCACCATCAGCGGCAGGCGCTGCGTCAGATAGCGCAGCATCTCGAAGGACGCCGATCCGGAGCCGATCACGACCGCCGCCCGCAGCACCACCGTCGGCACTCCGGCCGAGGACAGGATCTCGCCCACCTCGGCCCGTGACGTCAGATGCGCCGACGCGCCGGTCGCCGGGGGTTGTGGCCCGCCGAGATACACCACCCGCCGCACGCCGGCCTTCGCCGCGGCCGCCGCGAAGTTCGTCGCCGCCTGCCGGTCCTTCTCGGCGAACGACGGGGACCCGAGCGAGTGGACCAGGTAGTAGGCCACCTCGATCCCGTCGAGGGCGCGGTCGATCGACGCGGGGTCGGCCAGGTCGCCCGCCACCACGTCGGCGCGCCGCGCCCACGCGATGTCCCGCAGCGCCCGGGGGTCACGGCTCAGGCAGCGGACCTGATGGCCGGCCTCGATCAGCCGTGGCGCCAGGCGACCGCCGATGTACCCCGTAGCACCGGTGACCAGGCAAGCGACCACGCCTTTGAACCTAGCCCCCACCGCGCCGGTGGAAACCGGCTTTCCGCCCAGCCGGGCTCGGTGCGGGCAGGAACGGCGGCGAGGCACGACCGGTACGGTGTGCGCATGCCGCCACGCGAACGTCGACCAGGTTCGGTCGCGCTCCCCGCCGTGGTCGGTGTCCTGGCCGGCCTGGCGCTGACCCCGCCGGGTGGGCCGGCCACCCTCGTGCTCGCGGGCCTGGCCGGCGGCGCGGTGCTCGCCGCCATCTCGGCCGTGGCCCGGGCCCGGCAGCGCCCGGGCCAGATCCCCGCGTGGTGGTCGCGCGTCGCCATGAGCGTGGCGCTGGCGGCGATCGGCGGCTGGCTGCTGGGGCTCACCGGCGCCGGACCGGTGGTCGTCGGCGCGGTCTTCGGTGCCCTCGCCGGCCTGCTGGGCGTACGGCCGCAGAAGGTCGTGCTCGGCCCCTTCGTGGGCGCGGCGGTGGGCTGGGGGCTGGGTGCACTGTGGACGGACGTGCGGGCTGCCGTGGTGGCCGGCGCGACCCTGCTCGCCTTCCGGTGCCTGTCGGCCGTGATCTTCCGCGACGCCCAGGTCGAGCTGCTCGCCGAGCGGGTCCCCTCGACCGAGCTACCGTTCGTCGTCCCGCTCGCGGCCCGCACCCGCTACGTCGGCACCGGCTACGTGCGGGACCTGGCCGAGATGCTGGGCGCCGGCTACCAGGCCGACGCCACCGACGTCGGCATCGTCGCGTCGCTGGACGAACTCGCCGGCCCCGCCTTCGACCCGACGGCGGTCGACGCGCGGGTGCGCGAGTTCTACGAGCACACCACCCGCTTCTCGCTGGACATCGTGCCCCGGCTGCGGCTGTGGGGCCGGCCGGGCTACCTGCTCTACCGCGCCCTGGTGGCCCGCCCGCTGGGCCAGGCGAACGTGCCGATGAACCAGCGCGAGGCGCAACGTGGCCTGCGCAGCCGCATCGACACCGTGTCCCGCCACGACGACGGCGTGGTCGACATCCGCGGCTGGATCCGCTCCTTCGAGGACACCGACGAGCCGATCTACGTCGGGATCTACACGACCTACCGGCGCGACGACCGCGGCTATGTGAGCGTCGGCTTTCCCTTGCCCCAGGCCAGCTTCACGGCCACGCTCGCGCCCGCCGCGTACGGTCGGGGCGGCCTGGCGCTGGACAGCCGCGTGCCCGACGGGCACGCCGGCCACTATCTGTCCTTTGTGGACCCGTCCGCGGGCGAACTCACCACGCTGGCCGTGCACGGCTTCGCCGAGCGGCTTGAGGTGTCGGTCGAGGGCGAGCGGCTGCGGGCGCGGCAGGACTTCTGGGTCTTCGGGCTGCCCTTCCTCACCCTCGACTACACGATCCGCCGCCGCTGAGCCGCCGCGCTCACGTGATCAGCGACGGTCGGGTCAGCGACGCTCAGGCCGTCACGAGGGTCAGCGTGGTCCAGGCGCCGACGTGCACCCGGTCACCGGAGGCGAGCGGATGCGGCTGGTGGGGCGGCAGGGGTTGGGTGCCGTCGTTGAGGTAGGTCCCGTTCGCCGACCCCAGGTCCACCACCGACCACGAGCCGTCCGAGCCCGCCACGAGCAGGGCGTGGCTGTGTGACACCCCGGCGTCCTCGGGCGGCCCGGTCAGGTCGATGTCGGGCTCGACCCCACGCGAGCGGCTGCGCCGGCCGATCAGCAGCTGCTCGCCGGCCAGGTCGAACCGCCGCTGCGGGCAGAACGCGGGGAACGGCACGACCTGGGCGTCGGGCTCCGCCACCGCCTGCATCCGGTCGTAGTACGCGCGGTCCGCCGTCACCACCACCCGCCACCGGCCCGGCGTGGCCGAGCCACCCGTGGCGGGCGGGGCTGAGTCCTCTGTGGACGGTGCGGGCGGCGTGGCGGGAGTCGCCGGTGCCGGCGTCGCGCCCGCGGAGAGGAAGTCGTACCCGCAGACCTCGCAGAACCGGCCACCTCGCATCGTGCCGCACTCGGGGCAGGGCTCCTCCGGTGCGGCCGGGGCCGCCGACTCCACGGTGGCGGGAGCCGTACGGGCGGACATGGCCGCGCCGCACTCGTCGCAGTAGTCCGTCGCGGTGGAGGTGTGCCCCTTGGGGCAGGTCGCCATCTCGCCTCCCTCACTCGCTCGCGGGGCGGACCCGCACCGTCTTGACCGAACGGACGTTGGCCAGCTCGGCATCGACGCCGGCCACCTTCTGCCTGAGCCGAACCGTACCGGTGCGGGCGTCGACGACCTCGACCACCTTGGCGAGCAGCTTGGCCGTGTCGGTGTGGCCCGACTCCTTCGCCAGCTGCACCGCCCGGCCCAGCTTCGCCGTGGCGGTCTGCACGTCGCCGGCCTCGCGGGCGGCCAGGCCCTCCTGGATCGCGTCGGCGAGTTCGGCCTGCCCGGTGTAGTGGGCCACCCGCTGGTTGATGCGCGTGGACAGCGCCGTGTCGTCGGTCCAGACCGCCCGCACCAGCGACTGGGAGAGCACCTCGTCGCCGGCGACCAGGCTCACCCGGGCGGCGAGCATCTCGTCGCCGATCGTCCCCGGCGGGACCTCGACGCAGAGGTGGTAGTCGCGGCTCTCCGCACCCCAGGCGCCCAGGTCGTAGTCGCCGACGCGGGCGCTGACCTCCCTGCGGCGCGGGGTGAGGTCCTCCACGTGCGGGAACGCCTGCTTCACGAAGCGGATGGTGGCGCCGGCGGGCGTCCACAACCGCAGGGACACCTGGGCCACCGCCTTGCCCATCGCCGCCTCGGTCATGGCCCGGAAGTCGTCCACGAGCCCGGCCGGGTCGGCCAGCCCGTCGGCCGTGCCGAGCAGCGCCGAGGCGATGGTGCGCAGCTCGGTGCCGCTCCAGTCGGCGCCCACGCCCCGGCTGTCGCAGACGAACCGGCCCTCGCACCGGCGCAGGACCTGCGCCAGCTGCTCGGGGGTCTCGTGCTGGTTGCGCCCGTCGGTGAGCAGGATCGCGTGACGCACCTCGGCCGAGCTGGTCGCGAAGAGTTCGTTGGCCATCGTCAGCCACTGCCCCATCGCCGTCCCGCCCGAGGCGTCGAGGCGGGTCACGGCGCGTGTGGCCTCGGCCCGGGTCTTCGCGGTGGCCGCGACCAGCCCGCGCGAGGCCGGATAGACCAGTTCGGCGTGGGCACGTCCCGCGACGATCGCGAACTCCACGCCGTCGCGCAGCGCGTCGATCGCCGCTGCGGTGGCCCGCTTCGCCTCGGACATCTTCGTGGGCGGGTCGGCCATCGATCCCGAGCAGTCGACCATGATGACCTGCGCGGTGCTGGGCAGCTTCACCGGCCCGCCGGTGAGTCCGGCGCCCGACGCCGTGACCGTGATGACCGCGTCCACCACGCCGGCTCCGGCGGGCAGGTACTCGTTCTGGAACACCTCCGCCTGGAACGCGACACCCTGCTCACTCATCCTGATCGACCTCCTTACTGTCTCGTGCCCGTACGGTCGCGGCCTGGTCTGCCGGTACGGTCACCGCCGGGTCGGGCGGGAAGGGCAGCAGCGCGACGGTGATGTTGTCGGCGCCGCCGCAGTCGAGGGCGAACCGCACCAGCGCCGCGGCGGCGGGCAGCGGCGCGTCCCGGGGTGCCAACGCCGCCAACTGGTCCGCGTCCGGGCGGTACTTGTAGAGCCCGTCGCTGCACACCAGCAGCCGGCCGGGCCCGGACGGGGTGAAGGACCGTAGGTGCGGGGTGGTGTCGGGGGCGTCGGCGCCGAGCCAACGCACCAGCGACTCCCCGGAGGCGAGGACCGACAGGTCCGCGCCGTAGCGCGCCGCCACGGTGTCGTCGACGGTCAGACAGGTCGCCGCCGAGCCGCCGCCGTCGGCGGGATGGTCAGGCAGCCAGTAGGCCCGGCTGTCGCCCACCCACCCGACCGTGATCGCGTCGTCGGCCACGACGGCGCAGACGAAGGTGGACGCCGGTGGATTCGAACCGGGCTCGGCACCGGCGGCCAGGGTCGCGGCCGCCTGGGCGGCCCGCGTCGCGGCCACGATGGCGTCCACCGGGGACTGCTGCCGGCTGAGCGCGTCGATCAGGGCGGCCGTGGCGGCGGCCGCCGCGCCGGTGGAGGCGGCGTCGGGCCGGACCGAGGACGAGACGCCGTCGCAGACGACGGCGACCAGCCGGTCGCCGACCGTCCCGATGCCGACCGCGTCCTCGTTGCGGTGGTGGCGCAGGCCGCGGTCGGTGACGGCGGCGAGCGTGCCGAGGTCCAGCTCGGTGTGGTCCGCGGCGCTGCCCCGCCGCTGTCCGCACGCCTCGCAGTAGCCCTCGGGGCCGAACTCCCGCGCACCGCACGCGGGGCAGGCCTCGGGCGCGTCCGCCGAGGTGAGCCACACGCCGGCCGGCCGCGCCACGGCGGCGGGTCCGGGGGCGGCGGGTCCGGGGGCGGCGGGTCCGGGCCCGGCGTCCGGGCCGGCGGCGGGGCCGGGGTCGGGGCCGGCGGCGGCTTCGGAGGCGAGGTCCTGGCCGCACGCCTCGCAGTAGGCGTCACCGGCCGCCACCGCGCTGGCGCAGGCGGGGCAGAGCCGATCGCCCATCACAGCACCGTCCTCGGTCGCACCGCGTTGGCCTTGTCCACCAGCGCCCAGCGCGCCTGTTGGTCGGGTTCGAGGCTGGCGAGCAGCCGGTAGGCCCGTTCCAGCGCCGCGCGCAGTTCCGGTTCCCGCAACGGCTCCCCGAGGAACCTGGCCGCCCCGGCCGGTGCGGGCAGCGCGGTGGCGCTCGCCCCGTCCCGCCGCGATCGGACGAACGCGCGAACGACCTGCGACCACGGCCACTGCGTCGGCAGCCCATCGTCGCCGGTGGACTGTCCCCCCGGGACAGTGGCCCGGGACGCGGGCGCCGGTTCGGGTTCCGGCCCGAGCCACCGCAGCGCCTGGTGCAGCATCGCGACGGCCAGGCTCGCGCGGCGCCCCGCGTCCAGGCGCAGCCGGTTCAGCCGGTCGGAGGCGGCCACGAGGTCCGCCTCGGACAGCTCGCCGGTGGCCGTGTCGAGGCTGGCGCGGATGGCCGCGACCTGGGCCGGGATGTACTGGCTGGACTGCTCGGGCACCTCGTCCAGGATGGCGACCGCGGCCGCGCGGTCCCCGGCGGCCAGCAGCATCCGGGCCAGCCCGAAGGCCGCGCTGACCGCGCCGTGGTCGGTGCGCCACACCCGCAGGTAGCGGCGGACGGCGGCGTCGACATCGCCGGCCAGCTCGTTGGCGGCGGCCAGCGCCAGCCGCGCGGCCGGCTCACCCGGCAGGGCCGAGTAGACGGCGTCGAAGGCGGTCACCGCGTCGGCGGGTCGGTCGGTGGCCAGCGCGATCAGGCCGGCGTACCAGTCCCGCCGCCAGTCGCCGGCCGGTGCCGCCGACGCCGCCAGTTGCTCCGCGGCGGCGGCCGGGTCGCCGGCCTCGACGAGCAGGCGCACCAGCGTGAGGTCGGCCTCCACACTGTCCACACCGGACGATCGCAGGGTCGCCGCCGCGACCGCCGGTTCGCCGCCGAGCGTGGCCAGCAGGCCGGCCGCCGGGTCGGTCGGGTCGACCAGCGGGACGGCCAGCGCCGTCGCCACCTCCGCGCCCGACACCGCCGGGTCCGCCGCCAGCACGCTGGTCGTTCCGAAGACCCGCCGCTGCGGGGTGAACAGGGTCGACGGTGCCGGTCGGGGCACGCCGTCGGCCGCGGCCAGCACCTCGCGCAGCACCCCGAGCGCCTGCTCGGCGAACTCGGCGGCCGAGCCGAACCGGCGGTCCGGATCGGCGTGCGTCGCCCGCAGCAGCAGCCGGTGGTAGGACTCCTCCGCCGCCAGCAGCGGCACATCGTCCGGGTGCGGCAGGTGGTCGGCGAAGGTGGTGGAGAAGCCGCCGAAGTCGAAGCTCAACACGGCCATGGTGCGCCCGACCGTGTAGAGGTCGGAGGCGATCGACGCGCCGCGCTCGGCCAGCTCCGGTGCCTGGTAGCCCGGTGTGCCCCACAGTGGCGAGGTCTGGTCGTCGATGCGCCGCACCGCGCCGAGGTCGATGAGCTTGACCTGCTCCTCGGTGTGGATGACGTTGTCCGGCTTGAAGTCGCAGAAGAGCATGCCCCGGCCGTGCAGGTAGCCCAGCGCGGGCAGGATCTCGATGCCGTACGCGAGCACCTGGTCCAGCGGCAGCGGCGCGCGCCGGCCCTGCTCGTCGGTGTGGCGCAGGGCGAGGTCCTTCAACGAGCGCCCGTCCACGTACTCCATGACGATGTAGCTCACCCGCTCGCCCGTGCGGGGATCGGGGTGGCTGGCGAAGTCGTAGACCTGCACGATGTTGGGGTGGTCGACCTCGACGAGGAACCGTCGCTCGGCCACCGCCGCGGCCATCGCGTCGGCGTCGCCACTGTTGATCAGTCCTTTGAGGACGACCCAGCGGTCGGCACCCGACTCGCTGATGTTGCGGTCGCGGGCCAGGTAGATCCAACCGAGCCCGCCGTGCGCCAGCGCGCCCAGCACCTCGTACCGGTCGTCGACCAGGTCGCCGGCCCGCAGCGCGGGCACGAACGAGAACGGCGTGCGGTCCTTGGGGCAGAAGCCCTCGGTGCGCCCCGGCTTGCCGTCCCGGGACCGCCCCACCGGCCCGCCGCAGGTGGAGCAGAAGCGTTGCTGCTCGGGCACCTGCGGGTCGACCATCACCGCGGTGGTGGGATCACGCGGCGGCACCGGGGGCACGTGCACGAGGTTCGCGCCGAGCCCACCCCGGCGGGTGGCGGTCGCCCGGCTGCCGGTGTGGCCCACGGGCACGGTGCCGGCCGAGGTGACGGTGGCACCGACCGTACGGGCTGAGGTCGTCACGGCGGTGCCCGACAGCGCGGTGAGCCCGCTGGTGGTGCTCGCACCTGCCTTCGCCCCAGCCGCGCCGGCCTTCGCGGACCTTCCGCCAGCCTTGGTGGCCTTGGTGGCGGGCCGCTGCGCCGGTACGGCCGGACGCTTGTGCCCGCACTCGTCGCAGTACCCGTCGGCCGCGTAGGACCCGCCGCAGCCCGGTCGCCGGCAGCCTTCGCTCATCGGTCCTCCTCGATTGCCCGGTTGGCGGCCCGGCGCGGCGATCGCGCGGCCAGCACCTGGGAGTAGGTGTGCACCGCCTGGGTCGCCGCCCGCAGGTCGCACGGTGCGGTGTAGAGCAGCTCGCGGGCGCGTTCGTGCGCGGTGGTCAGCTCGGGGTCCTCGGCGAGCCCGACCGCCACCGCCTTGGCGCGGAAGGCCGACAGCCGACCGCGCAGCTCGTCGCGGCGGGCGAGCAGGCCGTCGGCCGCCGCCGTCAGCTCGGCCGCCCGGGCCAGCGCCCCGCGCGCCTGTTCCTCCACAGTGGACAGCTCGGTCGCCAGCCGCCGCCACTGGCCCGTGTCCCGCACCGCGTCCAGGTCGGCCAGCCGCTGCGCCAGGAGGGTCGCGTCCGCCGGCCCGGCGGCCAGTCCCGGCGCCGTGATCTTCTCGGCGGCCCGCTGGTTCGCGGCCCGGGTGCCGGCCTCAGCGGCGGCGACCTGAGCCACCAGGTCGGCCAGCGCGGCCCGCCGCGCGGGGTAGGCGTCCCGGGCCGCGGCCACGTCGCGCAGGTCGCTCCTTGCCCGGGCCACCGCGGCGTCGAGGTCGGCGAGCCGGGCTCGGGCCGCCGGTGCCAGCACGCCCCCGGACGCCGAGGTCAGCGGGTCGCGCAGGTCGGTCTCCTCGATCCGGGCGGCCAGCGCCCGGGCCGGCTCGACGACGGCGGCCTCGCCCAGTTCCGCGGCGAGCGACGCGACCGACTCCAGCTCGGCGCTGGCGCGCACGAACTCGCCCGTCACCGCCCGCCTCGCGCTGTCCACATCAGACAGTCCAGTCAGGACGGTGGTCGCCCCCTGCTCGGCCTGCGCGGCGAGCTGCTCGGCCGTGATCCTGCTCGCCACTGCCCCGGTGGGCTCGACCGGCAGGCCAGCGGCATCGAGCGCCACGACCGGCCCGGTCAGCAGCGCGGCCAACTCCTCGTGCTCGGGCTGCCCCGCGCGACGCAGCGCGGCCAGCGCCCGGGCCCGCTCCAGCACGTCACCGAGCGCGCCGAACCACGCCCACAGCCGTCCGCACTCGACCGCCAGTTCCTCGCCCCGGCGCGCGGTCCGGCCGTCGACGAGGCCGCCCCGCAGCAGCGTCCACGCCGCGTGACTGTCCACCGTGTACATGAGCGTCGCGATCCGTTCGTGGGCGGCGCCCAGACCCGCCAGGGCACGGCCCGCGAACTCCTTGGTGATCACGTCGCCCTCGATCCGGCGCTCAGTCCCGGTACCGGGCCGGCGGCGGCGTGGACGAGCCGCCCAGGTGCCACTTCTCGTGCAGCGCGGTCCAGCTCCCGTCGGCGCGCAGGCGCTCCAGCACGGCGTTGACGAACCGGGTGAAGTCGTCGGCCTGCGCCGACATGGCCATCCCGTAGGGCTCGGCCCCCAGGTCCGCGCCCAGCATCCGGGTGGTGGGGTCCTCGGCCTGCATGCCGGCCAGGATCGTGTCGTCGGTGGAGATCGCGGCCACCTGCCCCTGCTGCAGCAGCACCAGGCAGTCGGTCCAGTCGAGCACCGCGACCGGCCGCAGCCCGGCGGGGTGCGCCGCGATCTTCTGGATGGAGGTGCTGCCGTCGGCCGCGCAGACCTTCTGGCCGGCGAGGTCGTCGACCGTCTTCGCCGGGGACGAGGCGGGGACGAGCACGTCCTGGCGGGCGTCGTAGTACTGGCTGGAGAAGTTGACCTGCTGCCAGCGATCGCAGTTCATCGTCATGGTGTCCACGACCAGGTCGACCGTACCGTCGGCCAGGAACGGGATCCGCTGCGCGGAGGTGATGGCGACGAGCTGGATCCGGTTGGGGTCGCCGAAGATCGCGGCGGCGACGGCCCGGGCCATGTCGACGTCGAAGCCCTCGATCTCGCCGGTGCCGGCGTTGCGGTACCCGAACAGGTACGTGTTCTGGTCCACGCCGACCCGCAACCGTCCTCTCTGGACGATCGCGGCCATCGTGCTGCCGGCCGGCATCTGGCCCGGCGCGGGCAGGGCGCCCCGGGGCCGCAGCGAGGCGCGGGCGTCGCAACTGTCGTCACCGCCCGCGTCCGGGGTCGGCGGGTGGGCCGGGTCCTGGACGCCCGCGGGCAGGGGCAGCACCGCGCGTGGCGGTTGGCTCGGCGGTGGGACCTCGGTGCCGCAGGCCGAGAGCGTGACCGCCGCGAGCAGCGTGGTGAGGACGACGGGCCGCAATCTCATCGGTACTCCGCAAGGCGCTGTTGGATCCCGAGCACGGCACCCGCCACGGCCACCACCGCCAGCAACGCCCAGACGACGGCCGCGAACGTCAGTCCGCTACCCGCGTCGTCGGCGTTTTCGGTGAACGCCGCGCCGGCCACCGCGATGGCCTGTTGCAGGCTCGCGTCGACCGTGGTGAAGGCGGCCGAGTTGCGGGTCGGGTCGGTGACCGCGATCGTCACGGCCGCCGGGTAGTCGCCACCGTCGTCGGCCTCGCGCACCTCGGTGTGCCCGGCCCGCCAGGTCTGCGCGGCGGCCTTCGCCTCGTCCAGCGCCCGCGTCACGGCCGGATCGGTGGCCCTGGCACTCGCCACGTCCAGCGCACCCCCGGCGTCGGCCAGCGCCGCCATCCGCTCCTGGAAGTCCTGCTCGAACTGGCCGCCGCTGCCCCGGGCGACCAGGGTCAGCGCCTCGTCGGCCCGCGCCTGCAGGGCCAGCACCCGGGCCTGGGCGATCGCCTGCACCTGAGCGGAACCGTCCCGGTCGCTGCGGTGCAGGTCGACCGTGACCGCGATCCACGACCCCAGCACCCACAGCGCGAGGACGAGCGTCGCGGCGCTCGCCACGGCCAGGCCGCGGTTGAGCAGGCGCTGGGTGCGCCGGGCGAGAAAGAGCTGCGTGACCACGAGCGCCCAGCCGACCGCGAGCAACAGCGCGACGGTCAGCCACGGGAACGCCGCCGCCGAGGAGCGGTCGTCGGCGAGCCGGGTGGTGGCCGCCCGATAGAGTTCCTCGGCCGCCGGCAGCAACTGCTCGCGCATGAACGTCGACGCCTCGCGCAGGTAGGCGGCGCCGAGCGGATTGTTGAGCCGGTTGAGTGTGCGGGCCGTCTCGACCAGTCCGGTGTAGACGGGCAGGCCGGCCGCGAGCTGCTGCACCTGGGCCTGTTCGGTGCCGGTGGAGGCGCTGGCCGCCAGGGCCGCGCTGGCCGCCGCGATGTCGTCCAGGTAGCGCTCGCGCAGCTGCGCCGGCTCGACCCCGCTGGTGAGGAAGGCCGCGGCGGCGGTGGCGTCCGCGTCCGACAGCGACCGGTAGAGCTGCTGGGCCTGCACGGCCAGGGGTCCGCTGCGGGTGGCGACGTCGTCCACGGAACCCGACCGGCGGGCCAGCCCGACGACCGCGCTCACGCCGGCGAGGCTGCCGAGCACGACCACGAGGACCAGGTAGAGCCGCAGCCGGCCAGGCGTGGTCTGGGCCGCGTCCCGCACCTGCCGCGCCACGGCCGAGGGCGCCCCAGCCAACTGCGCCCAGGCCTGCCTCGCCCACTGCTGCCCTGTCGCCAGTTGCGTCACGCGCTGTGCCTCCCCGTGCTCCGGTGGTCACCGTAGCGGTCCTGGTCAACTCGCGCATCCCATGGACGGGCAGCGATGTCATACCGCTACCGTGCCGGGCATGTCCGAGAGCTTTGTCGATGCGACCCGTACGGCCTACGACGTGCTCGCCGTCGAGCACACCGCCGTCGTCCGGTGGGACCCGACCCTGCAGAGCCAGCCGTTCGACCGGGCACTGCTCGCCGCCTTCGCCGAGTGGGTGCACGGCAGCGGCCTGCCGCGCGTGGCCGATGTGGGCTGCGGAACCGGCCGCATCTCCCGCATCCTCGCGGATCTGGAGCTGGAGGTGCTCGGCATCGACCTCTCGCCGCAGATGATCGCGGTCGCCCGGCGGACCTACCCCGGGCTCGACTTCCAGGTGGGCTCCATGCTCGCGCTGAAGATCGCCGACGCGAGCCTGGGCGGCGTCCTGGCCTACTACTCGATCATCCATGTGCCCTGGGTTCGGCGAGCCGACGTCTTCGCGGAGTTCCGCCGCGTGCTGGCGCCGGGCGGGTGGTTGATGCTCGCCTTCCAGGTCGGGGACGAGCGTTCCCGCCGCGACGAGGTCAACGGGGTCCCGATCCCGCCGCTGGACTTCTACCGCCAACGCCCCGAGGAGGTGGCCGATCTCTTGACGCAGGCCGGGTTCGAGGTCCAGGTTCAGGCCGTACGGCGGCCCGAACCGGGCAGCACGCCACTGCCCCAGGCCTACGTGCTGGCCAGTGTGCCCGCCTGACGGAGCCAGCGTGCCCGCCTGACGGAGCCGGTCGCGCCTGCGGGTACGGCCGGCACCGCCTGTGGAATCATCCGCGTATGACGACGTGGCGGGACGTCGAACAGGCAGCGCCCGAGTTCGCGCAGCGCGTGCGGGCACTCTTCGACGCCCACAAACACAAGACGATCGCCACCCTGCGCGCCGACGGCGCCCCGCGGATCTCAGGGATCGAGGCATCCTTCGAGGGCGGCGAACTCACCTTCGGCTCCATGCCGAACGCGCGCAAGGGCGCCGACCTGCGTCGGGATCCGCGGTTCGCGCTGCACAGCGCCACGGTCGACCCGGTCGAGGGGGCCGAGGCGCAGTGGCCGGGCGAGGCGAAGATCTCCGGCCGGGCGATCGCC
>Ga0164243_10003368_pt1 | contig 25610 bp, 21 predicted proteins | sample OricompcompostOP_FD_108781 | JGI IMG/M metagenome (GOLD analysis project Ga0164243, IMG submission 108781) | Organic Plus compost microbial communities from Emeryville, California, USA - Original compost - Organic plus compost (OP) | ecosystem: Engineered > Solid waste > Mixed feedstock >...
TTCGAGATCTGGCAGGTCGAAAGCCGCGGCGTTCGGCATGTCTGATCACCTCTCTCCCATAGGGAAAGTCGACCGCCGAAGTGAAACGACGGCGGGCGGGTGAGGGGTTAAGGTCAATCGATGGAGATAATCCCCCTCACTCCAACCTCTCCCCGCCGGGGAGAGGGAGCGCACCGCGTTTGACGCGGCCATGTCAGCTTAAGACTTTAAAATTTGAATGATTGCGTTCAGCATTCAGCGGCCAAGCCGGCTCAATTCACATGCTTTGGCGAGTCCTTTAGCGCGGTATTTCCATCGCCCATGCTCTGCTCATCCCGGGTGAAGCAGGATACGCGGACGGACCGATGCGCTCTCTGATCGTTTTTGCAGGACTGGTGCTGGCGGCGGCCGGGCTGATCGCCAATGCCCTCGACCGTGCTCCACAGCCAGCAACGAACGCGACGCCACCGGCATCCATGGCGGCCGCCACGGTCGGCACTGCCCCGGCGCGGACGGCGGGCCGCTCTGTCACGATTCCGCGAGACGCGCGGGGGCACTTTCAGGTCGGCGGCCGGATCGATGGGCGGCGAGTCGACTTCATGGTCGATACCGGTGCTTCGGTGATTGCGCTGACCGAACGCGAGGCTGGCCGTCTTGGCATCCGGCCGTCCCGTGACGACTACACGGCTCAGGTGAAAACCGCTAACGGCATCGTGAAGGCTGCGCCGGTGATGCTGAACAATGTCGATATTGATGGCCTTGTGGTACGCAACGTGCAGGCCTTGGTCGTCCCCGGCAATGCCTTGAGCGAAAATTTGCTCGGGCTTTCTTATTTGACGAAACTCAAACGTTTCGAATACGCCAATGGCAAGTTGGTACTGGAGCAATAAGTTTCATTATTCCGCCGCAACCATCTTGCATGACCAACGTTACCTTCACCGGCCCCGCGCTCAATTCGCATTTCCGAGGATATTGATGTTTCCCAAGCCCGCGGCGCAGCTCGCGCCCAATACCTACGCCTACGAATCCCAGCCGATGGTAAAGCCGACCGGCTTCCGCGAATACGACGCGCGCTGGTTGCTCGGCAAAGAGATCAATCTGATGGGCGTGCAATGGCTCGGCATGGGCATCGGCACGCTGGTGCACGAGATGGGCGTGCGGCCAGATATCGTCACCGGGCATGACTTCCGCGGCTATTCCGCTTCGGTGAAGATGGCGCTGATCTCCGGCATGATGGCGGCCGGCATGCGCGTGCGCGACATCGGCCTTGCCCTGTCGCCGATGGCCTATTTCGCGCAATTCGATCTCGACGTGCCGTGCGTCGCCATGGTGACCGCCTCGCACAACGACAATGGCTGGACCGGCGTGAAGATGGGCGCCAACCGCCCGCTGACCTTCGGTCCCGACGAGATGACGCGGCTGAAGGAGATCGTTCTCAACGCCAAGTTCAATACGAAGGATGGCGGCTCTTATCAGTTCATCGACGATTTCCCGTCGCGCTATATCGCCGACCTCACCAATCGCCCGAAGCTGAAGCGCAAGCTGCGCGTAGTCGCAGCCTGTGGCAACGGCACCGCCGGCGCCTTCGCGCCGAAGATTCTGGAAGCGATCGGCTGCGAGGTCATTCCGCTCGATTGCGATCTCGATCACACCTTCCCGAAATACAATCCCAATCCCGAAGACCTGAAGATGCTGCATGCGATGAGCGAAGCGGTCGTCAGGGAAGGCGCGGATGTCGGGTTTGGCTTCGATGGCGATGGTGATCGCTGCGGCGTGGTCGATAATGAAGGCGAGGAGATTTTCGCCGACAAGGTCGGCGTGATGCTGGCGCGCGATATCTCGGCCCTGCATCCGGGCGCGACCTTCGTGGTCGATGTGAAATCGACCGGCCTGTTCGCCACCGATCCGGTGCTGATCAAGAACAAGGTGAAGGCCGACTACTGGAAGACCGGTCACTCCTACATGAAGCGCCGTGTCAACGAGAGCGGCGCGATGGTCGGCTTCGAGAAATCCGGTCACTTCTTCTTCAACAAGCCGTTCGGTCGCGGCTATGACGATGGTCTCGTGTCTGCCATCGCTGTCTGCGACATGCTCGACCGCAACCCGGGCAAGAGCATGAGCGATCTCAAGAACGCGCTGCCGAAGACGTGGTCGTCGCCGACCATGTCGCCGCATTGTGACGACGAAAAGAAATACGGCATCGTCGATGCGGTGGTGAAGCATTTCGAGAAGGCGAAGGCGGAGGGCGGCAAGGTCGCCGGTCAGCCGATCCGCGATCTCGTCACCGTCAACGGTGTGCGCGTGACGGTGGAAGACGGTACCTGGGGTCTCGTGCGCGCCTCATCGAACAAGCCGGAGCTGGTGGTCGTGGTGGAAAGCCCGGCCTCGGAAGCGCGCATGCGCGAGATGTTCAAGGCCGTGGATGGCGTGCTGCGCACGCATCCTGAGGTGGGTGAGTATAATCAGACGATTTGATCTGCATGCCGCCTTGGCGTCGTCGTGGCCGGGCTTGACCCGGCCATCCACGTCTTCACGCCGGCAAAGATAAGTCGTGGATGCCCGGCACAAGGCCGCGCATGACGAGAAGGTGCAGGGAGTGTGAAGCTACTCCGCCGCGACCTTGAAGGTCGCGCGGGTCGGGTGCGCCGGATAGACGCCGAGCACCTTCATTTCCTTGGAGAAATATTCCAGCTCTTTCAGCGCCAGCGCGACATTGTTGTCTGACGGGTGGCCTTCAATGTCGGCATAGAACATGGTGGCGAAGAAATTGCCGTCGACCATGTAGCTTTCCAGCTTGGTCATGTTGACGCCGTTGGTGGCGAAGCCGCCCAGCGCTTTGTAGAGCGCGGCCGGAATGTTGCGCACCTGGAAGATGAAAGTCGTGACGACCGGTCCGTTGCCGATGTCGGTCCATTTCGGCTCGCGTGCCAGCACGATGAAGCGCGTGGTGTTATGCGCTTCGTCCTCGACATCTTCGGCGAGAATGTCGAGGCCATAGATTTCTGCGGCGAGGCGCGTGGCGATGGCGGCAACGCTCTTGTCGCCGCGTTGGGCGACTTCGCGGGCGGAGCCTGCCGTGTCGGCGGCGACGATCGCCTTGATCTTCAGCTTGCGGATGATGTTGCGGCATTGGCCGAGCGCATGCACATGGCTCTCGACCGACTTGATGCCGTCGAGCGTCGCGCCCTTCAGTGCCATCAATTGATGCTTCACCGGCAGGAACCACTCCGCGACGATATGCAGGCCGGAGCGCGGCATCAGGTGATGAATATCGGCGACGCGGCCGGCGACCGAATTCTCGATCGGGATCATGGCCAGCACGGCATCGCCATTGGTCACGGCGGCAAACGCATCCTCGAAGGTTGCGCAGGGCAGCGGCTCGAGATCGGGATAAGCTTCGCGGCAGGCAATATGCGAATTGGCGCCGGGCTCACCTTGGAACGAAATCTTCTTCTTGCTCATGCGGGTTCCGTTACGCCTTGCGCGATTGGTAAGTCAATCTTGACTGACCTCATCCTTCGAGACGCCTTGCTGCGCAAGGCTCCTCAGGATGAGGCCGAAAGGAGCTTGCGCGCAGTCTCGAGGTCTTCGGGAGTATCGACGCCCAGCGGCACCGATTTCACGATGGCCGCATCGATCCGCATGCCGGCTTCGAGGGCGCGAAGCTGCTCGAGCTTCTCGCGCAATTCGAGGGTCGAGGGCGGCAGCTTGACGAAGCGCTCCAGCGCGGCGCGGCGATACGCATAAAGCCCGATGTGATGATAGAGCGGCCCTTCGCCAAAGGGGGCGGTGGCGCGGGTGAAGTAGAGCGCGCGCAGCCGGTCCGGCCCTGCGGGCGAGCCGACCACCTTCACGACATTCGGATTAAACCGCTCCTCGTCCTTGGTGATCTCGGCCGCGAGGGTGGCGATATCGACGGCGGGGTCGTCCAGGAGGTCCACGGCGGCGCGCAGATCCTCGGCCGCAAGGGTCGGCAGGTCGCCCTGCACGTTGACCACGATCTTCACCGCCTTGTCCGGGTCGGCGAGGTCCAGCGCCTCGAAAATCCGGTCCGAGCCGGAGGCGTGGTCGGTCCGCGTCATCAGCGCCCGGCCGCCGGCTTTCTCAACCGCTGCGAGTATTGGCTCCGAATCAGTGGCGACGATCACGTGGCCCAGACCCGCCGCTTCCGCCCGAGCGACCACATGCTGGATCATCGGCTTGCCGGCAATGTCGGCCAGCGGCTTGCCGGGCAGGCGGGAAGCCGCCATCCGGGCCGGAATGAGGATCAGGACGTCGCGCTTGGTCATGGGATTTACGCGGTTTTTCAGAGCGTTCGCCGGCATGCGAATGTCGCAGGGAATGCCCGCTTATACGGGTTGCATGACCGCGCGCAAACCGGCTAATCATGCGCCGCCGCAGCTTCATGCGGTTCTAATCGGCTGTTGGCAGCTTCCTTACGAGAGCCCAGATGGATTCCTTCGAACTCAACAAGATCATGGGCGCCGTCCTGGCGACCTGCCTGGGTGTTTTGACCCTGAATATTGCTGCCGGCGCGATTTTCACACCGGGCAAGCTGGCGAAGCCCGGCTACGACATTGCCGTGCCGGAGACGCCGGCAGGTGGCGGCGAGACGGCGAAGGCCGAACCGGCCGAGCCGATCGCAGTGCGTCTGGCCAGTGCCGACCCGAAGAAGGGCGAAGCAGCGGCCAAGCAATGCGGCGCCTGCCACACCTTCGAAAAGGGCGGCCCGAACAAGGTCGGTCCGAACCTCTACGGCATCGTCAACGACGAGAAGGGTCATGGGCGCAACGGCTTCAACTTCTCGGCGGCGATGAAGGCGGCGGGTGGCACGTGGACCTATGACGACCTGGACCAATTCCTGACCAACCCAAAGGCCTTCATTAAAGGCACCAGCATGGGTTTTGCAGGCCTTTCCCGTCCCGGCCAGCGCGCCGACGTGATCAGCTATCTGCGCAGCCTGTCGGACAATCCCGCGCCGCTGCCGAAAGCGGCCGAAGGTGGTGCGCCGGCGCCTGCAGCCGAAAAGCAGCAGTAAGGTCCACGCACAGAACGGTTATCCAGACGGCCGGGCCAATGCCCGGCCGTTTCGATTCCAGGGGGCCGATTGGGCGACTGCGGCGTTGGAGCATGGTAAATTGCCAGCAATTAATGTGTGCGGGGTGGGGTTATCCGTAAAACTGACATAGATGACGGCCTAGTACCGCCGTCCGATACCGCCCGGAGAGACCGACCTTGAAACTGTCCCGCCGTTCTCTGATCCGTGCTGGCGCGCTCGCGCTGACAGCCCCCGCCCTTTCCTCCCTCGAAGTTCTCGCTCCTCTGAAGGCGGCCGCCCAAGGTTCCGTTTCCGGTTCCGCCGCGGCTAATAACTGGCGGCATGGCCTGTCGTTGTTTGGCGAGCTGAAATATCCGGCCGGCTTCAAGCATTTCGAATATGTGAATCCGAAGGCGCCGCGCGGCGGTGTGGTGCGCCAGGTGGCGATCGGTACGTTCGACAATTTCAATTTCGTTGTCGCCGGCACGAAGGGGCAGCTCGCGGCCGCAATCACATACACGTCGGATTCGCTGATGACATCGTCGCTCGATGAGGTCTCGGCGGAGTATGGACTGCTGGCGGAATCGGTCAGCTACCCGGATGATTTTTCAAGCTGCACCTATCGCCTCCGGCCCGAAGCCAAGTGGCATGACGGCAAACCGGTGACGGTCGAGGACGTCATTTTCTCGTTCAATGCGTTCAAGACGCATGATCCGCAGCTCTCGGCTTACTACCGCCACGTGACGAAAGCCGAAAAGACCGGCGAACGCGACATCACCTTCACCTTCGATCAGGCCGGCAATCGCGAATTGCCGCAGATCGTCGGCCAGATCAATGTGCTGCCCAAGCATTGGTGGGAAGGCAAGGACGCGCAGGGCCGCCAGCGCGATATCTCGCAGACGACTTTGGAGCCGCCGCTCGGCTGCGGCGCCTATCGTGTAAAGTCGTTCGTTGCCGGCCGCAGCATCGTTTACGAACGCGTGCCTGATTATTGGGGCAACGCCATCAATGTGAATGTCGGCACAAACAATTTCGACGAGATCCGATACGAATATTTCCGCGACTCGACCGTCGCGCTGGAAGCCTTCAAGGCCGATCAGGTCGATTGGCGTTCGGAAAACAGCGCAAAGGATTGGGCGACAGCCTACGATTTCCCCGCCGTGCGCGACAAGCGCGTGCTGCTGGAGGAATTCGACATCCGCAATGTCGGCATGATGCAGGCTTTCGCCTTCAACATCCGGCGTGAGAAATTCAAGGATCCGCGGGTCCGACGCGCTTTCAATTTCGCCTTCGATTTCGAAGAGATGAACAAGCAGATATTCTTCGGGCAGTACAAGCGCATCAACAGCTACTTCGAAGGCACCGAACTTGCGTCGTCCGGATTGCCGGAGGGGCTGGAACTCGAAATTCTGCAGACGGTGAAGGACAAGGTACCGGCGGAGGTGTTCACGACGGCCTATTCGAGCCCGACCGGCGGCAACAACGATGCCGTCCGCAACAATCTGCGCGAGGCGCTGCGGATTTTCCGCGACGCGGGTTGGGAGATACGCGACCGCAAGCTGACCAATGCGAAGACCGGTGAAAAGATGACGGTGGAGATCTTGCTGGCGCAGCCGACCTTCGAGCGGGTCGTCGGCTTCTGGAAGCCGCTGCTGGATCGCGTCGGTATCGACATGTCGATCCGCGTGGTCGATCCGACGCAATATGAAAACCGTCTGCGGAACTGGGATTTCGACATGGTTGTCGCGTCCTGGCCGGAATCGCTCTCGCCGGGTAACGAACAGCGCGGCTTCTGGGGTTCGCAGGCCGCCGATCAGCCGGGCTCGCGCAACCTTGTCGGCATCAAGGACGCGGCCATCGATACGCTGATCGAGCGCGTCATCTTCGCCAAGAGTCGTGAGGAATTGGTGGCAGCAACCAAGGCGATGGATCGCGTCTTGTTGTGGCATCACTTCGTTGTGCCGCAATGGACCTACGGCAAGGTGCGCAGTGCGCGCTGGGATCGCTTCGGCAAACCCGATCCGCTGCCGAAATATGGAATGTCGGGCTTCCCCACCGTCTGGTGGTGGGATGCGGACAAGGCGTCGAAGGTAGGGACTCGCTCGTGAGCTTTTTGACGCGCCGCAGTGTCCTCACCATCGCTGCCGGCGCCGCCGGTGCCCATGCACTTGGACGTTCTATCCCGGCCCTTGCGCAAACCGCGCAGGCATCCGAAGGGCTCGGCCGCGAAATGCACGGCATGTCGGCCTTCGGCGATCTCAAATATCCGCCCGACTTCAAGCATTATGATTATGTCAATCCGGATGCGCCGAAAGGCGGCGTCTTCTCGCAGGTCGGTTCGACACGGCAATACAATCAGAACTTCCTGACCTTCAATTCGCTGAACACGTATATCCTCAGAGGCGACGCCGCGCTCGGGATGGAGAATACGTTCGCGAGGTTGATGGTTTCGGCCGCCGACGAGCCCGACTCGATGTACGGGCTTGCCGCTCGCGCCGTGCGCATCTCCGACGATGGGCTGACCTATCATTTCCTGATGCGGCCAGGCCTGACATTCCATGATGGCACTCCGCTGACGGCAAAAGACAGCGCGTTCTCGATGAACCTTTTGAAAGAGAAGGGACATCCGATTATCGTCTCGCTCTTGCGTGAATTCGATGGCGCAGAAGCGCCGGACGACAAAACGGTAGTCGTGCGCTTCAAGCCAGGGCGCGGCCGCGATGTGCCGCTGTTTGTCGGCGCCTTGCCGATCCTCTCGCAAGCCTATTACAGCAAGCGGCCTTTCGAGGAATCGACGCTCGAGATTCCGCTCGGCAGCGGTGCGTACAAGGTTGGCCGTTTCGAGGCCGGCCGCTTCATCGAATATGAGCGCGTGAAGGACTGGTGGGGTGCGAACCTGCCGACCGAGCGTGGCCAGAACAACTTCGACGTGATCCGCTACGAGTATTATCGCGATCGCGACGTGGCATTCGAAGGCTTCACCGGCAAGAATTACGCCTTCCGCGAGGAATTCACCTCGCGCATTTGGGCGACACGCTATGACTTCCCGGCCGTCCGCGATGGACGCGTGAAGCGCGATGTTCTGAAGGATGAAACGCCATCGGGCGCTCAGGGCTGGTTCATCAACACGCGGCGGCCCAAGTTCAAGAGCCCGCAATTGCGCGAAGCGTTGATCTACGCGTTCGATTTCGAATGGACCAACCGCACCATCATGTATGGCTCCTACGAGCGCACGCATTCGGTGTTCCAGAACTCTGACATGATGGCAACGGGAAAACCGAGCGAGGCCGAACTGAAAATCCTCGAGCCGTTCCGCGGCAAGGTGCCGGATGAAGTGTTCGGCGACCCGTTCGTGCCGCCGGTGTCGGACGGCTCGGGCAATGACCGCAACCTGCTGCGTCGTGCGTCGCAATTGCTCAATCAGGCCGGCTATCCGGTGAAGGATGGCAAGCGTATTGGTCCGAACGGCGAGCGCATCACAATCGAATTCCTGCTGGACGAGCCAAGTTTCCAGCCGCACCACGCGCCCTTCATCAAGAATCTCGGCGTGCTCGGCATCGACGCCAATATCCGCATGGTCGATCCGGTGCAGGAACGCGCGCGGCTGAACGATTTCGATTTCGATATCGCCATCCAGCGTTTCAGCTTCTCGACGGTGCCGGGCGAATCGCTGCGTTCGTTTTTCTCGTCGCGTTCCGCGGCGACCAAGGGTTCGAACAATCTCGCCGGCATTTCCGATCCTGTGATCGACACATTGATCGACCAGATCGTGGCAGCGCCGACGCGACCGGACCTCGTCGCCGCCTGCAAGGCGCTCGACCGCGTGATCCGCTCGGGGCGCTATTGGGTGCCGCAATGGTACAAGGCCTCGCACTGGCTCGCTTACTGGGACATGTTCGACCGGCCCTCGCAGGGCAAGCCAAAATACGGCCGCGGCATTCCCGAGACATGGTGGTACGATCCGCAAAAAGCGGCGCAACTGGAACGAAAAGGTTAAGGTATCGCCTTCATTCTCCAAGACGACGGCTTCGTCGTCTTGGTAAGGATGAGGAACCTCAATTTTTAGTCTCATCGTGAGGGGCGGCCGCAAGGCCACGTCTTGAAGGATGAGATCAGCAGATGGACCACGCATAAATCCATGGGCGCCTATATCATCCGACGTCTGCTGCTGATGATTCCGACCCTGTTCGGCATCATGCTGGTCTCGTTCGTGGTGATTCAGCTCGCACCCGGTGGCCCAGTGGAGCGCATCATCGCGCAATTGTCGGGCGCCGATACCGGCGCAACGTCGCGTGTCTCGGGCTCTCCAGGCGGCGATTTCGGCGGTAGAACAGGTGCCGAGGGCGCATCCTCGATCGACGGCGCGACATCGCGCTATCGCGGCGCGCAGGGCCTTGACCCGGAATTCATCAAGAAGCTGGAGCAGCAATTCGGCTTCGACAAGCCGGCCTATCAGCGCTTCTTCCTGATGCTGTGGAATTACATCCGTTTCGATTTCGGCAAGAGCTATTTCCGCGACATCAGCATTCTCGATCTCATCAAGGAGAAGCTGCCCGTTTCGATCTCGCTCGGGCTCTGGATGACGCTGCTCGTCTATCTGATCTCGATCCCGCTTGGCATCCGCAAGGCGGTGCAGGATGGCTCGCGCTTCGATACCTGGACCTCGGGCATCATCATCATCGGCTATGCGATCCCGGGCTTTCTGTTCGCCATCCTTTTGATCGTGCTGTTCGCGGGCGGCTCGTTCCTCGACTGGTTCCCATTGCGCGGCCTGACCTCCGACAACTGGTCGCAGCTGCCCTGGTATTCGAAGATCACCGATTATTTCTGGCATCTGACGCTGCCGATGACGGCAATGATGCTCGGCGCGTTCACCACCATGACGCTGCTGACCAAGAACTCGTTCCTCGACGAGATCCGCAAGCAATATGTGCTGACCGCCAAGGCCAAGGGCTGCACCAGCCGGCAGGTGCTCTACGGCCATGTGTTCCGCAACGCGATGCTGATCATCATTGCCGGCTTCCCGAGCACCTTCATCAGCGCCTTCTTCGCCGACGCTTTCCTGATCGAGACGATTTTCTCGCTCGACGGGCTCGGCCTGCTCAGCTTCGAGAGCATCATGAACCGCGACTATGCGGTGGTGTTCGCAAATCTCTATATTTTCGCGCTGATCGGCCTGTTTGTCAGCCTGTTGTCGGACATCATCTACACGCTGGTCGATCCGCGGATTGACTTCGAAGCGCGCGAGGTCTGACATGGATGCGCGCGTCACCAATAATGCCCAGCCGGAAACCGGAACGATCGGCGCGACGGGTCTCACCATTCCGCCGGAGCGCAGGCCGCTCGCCATTTCGCCGATCAACCGGCGGCGGTGGGAGAACTTCAAGAGAAACAAGCGCGGTTATTGGTCGCTCTGGCTGTTCTTGACACTGTTCATCGTGTCGCTGTTCGCGGAGTTCATCGCCAACGACAAGCCGTTCCTGATCCGCTACGACGGCCGCTTCTATTTTCCGGCGATCGTGACTTACGCCGAAACGACATTCGGCGGCGAGTTCGAAACGGCGGCGGATTATCGCGATCCCTATTTGCAGGAGAAGATCGCGGAGAAGGGCGGCTTCATGCTGTGGCCGCCGATCCGCTATTCCTATTCGACGCACAATCTTGATCTGCCGACGCCCGCGCCATCGCCGCCGACATGGATGCTGACCGAGGAGCAATGCAAGCCGGTGGTCGAGCGCAAAGGCCTGCAAGGTTGTCGCGATCTCGAATATAACTGGCTCGGTACCGACGATCAGGGCCGCGACGTGCTGGCACGCCTGATCTATGGCTTCCGCATATCGGTATTGTTCGGGCTTATTCTGTCCAGCATCTCGTCGGTGATCGGCGTTATTGCGGGCGCGGTGCAGGGCTATTTCGGCGGCAAGGTTGATTTGCTGTTTCAGCGCTTCCTCGAGATCTGGACATCGGTGCCGCAACTGTTCCTGTTGATGATCATCTCATCGGTGCTGACGCCGAGCTTCTTCGTGCTGCTCGGTATTCTGCTGTTGTTCTCCTGGGTGTCCCTTGTGGGGTTGGTGCGCGCGGAATTCCTGCGCGGCCGCAATTTCGAATATGTCACGGCGGCGCGGGCGCTCGGCGTTTCCAACGTCAACATCATGTTCCGCCACTTGCTGCCGAATGCGATGGTGGCGACGCTGACGTTTCTCCCCTTCATCCTGTCGGCTTCGGTGACGACGCTGACCGCGCTCGACTTCCTCGGCCTCGGTCTGCCGCCCGGATCGCCGTCGCTTGGTGAATTGCTATCGCAGGCCAAGGCCAATATCCAGGCGCCGTGGCTCGGCATTGCCGGCTTCTTCTCGATCGCCATCATGCTGTCGCTGCTGATCTTCATCGGTGAAGCGGTGCGCGATGCCTTCGATCCACGAAAGATCTTCGCATGAGCGGTGACAAACCCATCCTGTCGGTGAAGGACCTGTCGATTGCGTTCACGCAGGCAGGACGCACGACGCTCGCGGTCGATCGCATCTCATTCGATGTGAAGCCACGCGAGACCGTGGCGCTGGTCGGCGAATCCGGTTCGGGGAAATCCGTGACCGCCATGTCGGTGATGAAGCTGCTGCCTTATCCGGCGGCGAGCCATCCGAACGGGACGATCCATTTCAAGGATCGGGAATTGCTCGGCATGTCCGAGCGCGAGATCCGGGGCATTCGGGGCAATGACATCACCATCATCTTCCAGGAGCCGATGACGTCGCTCAATCCGTTGCAGACGATCGAGCGGCAGATCCGCGAGATCCTCGATCTGCATACCGGTCTGCGCGGCGAGGCGGCGCGCAAGCGCATCGTTGAATTGCTGACGCAGGTCGGCATTCCCGATCCGGTGGGGCGGCTGGGCAGCTATCCGCACCAGATGTCGGGTGGACAGCGTCAGCGCGTGATGATCGCAATGGCGCTCGCCAACGAGCCCGATCTGCTGATCGCCGACGAACCGACGACAGCGCTCGACGTCACCGTGCAGGCGCAGATCCTGAAGCTATTGAAAGAGCTGCAATCGCGGCTCGGCATGGCGGTGCTGTTCATCACGCACGACCTCGGCATCGTGCGCAAGATTGCCGATCGCGTCTGCGTCATGAACAAAGGCGAGATCGTCGAAAAGGGTGATGTCGAAACGATCTTCAACAAGCCCGAACATCCCTATACGCGCGCGTTGCTGAATGCGGAGCCGAAGCCGGATCCCGCGCCATTGCAGCCGACCGCGCCGGTGATGGTGAAGACCGACGATCTCAAGGTGTGGTTTCCGATCAAGCGCGGCGTGTTGCGCACGACAGTCGGCCATATCAAGGCGGTCGATGGTATTTCCGTTGAGGTGCGGAAGGGCGAAACGCTCGGCATCGTCGGCGAATCCGGCTCCGGCAAGACGACGCTTGGCCTCGCCATCCTCCGGCTGATTTCCTCGCAGGGCCCGATCGTGTTCATGGGCAAGGATGTGCAGGGTCTGAAATTCAAGCAGATGCGGCCGCTGCGCAGCGACATGCAGATCGTGTTCCAGGATCCGTATGGTTCGCTCAGCCCGCGCATGTCGGTCGCCGATATCATCGAGGAAGGCCTGCTCGTGCATCATCCGAAGATGCCGGCGCATGAGCGTGAGGCGATGGTGATCCAGGCGCTGACCGATGTTGGCCTCGATCCGGACACGCGATTCCGCTATCCGCATGAATTCTCCGGCGGCCAGCGTCAGCGCATCGCGGTTGCGCGCGCCGTGGTGCTGCAACCGAAATTCGTCGTGCTCGACGAGCCGACCTCGGCGCTCGACATGCTGATCCAGTCGCAAATCGTCGATCTGTTGCGCGACCTGCAGAAGAGCCGCGGGCTGACCTATCTGTTCATCTCGCACGACCTGAAGGTTGTAGCGGCGCTGGCGAGCCGGCTGATCGTCATGCGCAACGGCAAGATCGTCGAGGAAGGTCCGGCGCAGGAGCTGTTCAAGAATCCGAAGAGCGAGTACACGCGCACGTTGTTCGCGGCTGCGTTCAACCTTGAAAGCGCGTTGTCATGATCTCTGTCATAACGCCATTCTGATTCCCCCTGCATGCTGATACGGGCTACAAGCGGGCCACTCTCCTGCTAGCCGCTCTCCTGGATGCTTTACCGATGATTCGACGACTTCTGATTGCCGCTGCCGCTATTCTCGCGCCATGCCTGACGACAAGCGTTGCGCTCGCGCAGGGTGTGCCGGTCCGCCTGCCGATCACCGCGGATGACGGCAGCCCGATCATGAATCACCAGATCATGCCGGATCGGGTTGCTGCGGCGGAGAAGTTGCCGGGCGCGGTCGTCGCCGCCAATCCCGGTGGCGATGTGACCGTGGTCGAATTCTACGATCTCAATTGCCCTTATTGCCGCAAGGCGTCCGCCGACATCGATGCACTCATTGCCGCGGACAAGAAACTGCGGCTGGTGCTGGTGCCGTTTCCGGTGCTCGGCATTCCGTCGATTCAGGCCGGGCGCGTGGAGATCGCAGTAGCGAAAGCCGTTCCGCCGGAAACATTCTATCAGTATCACCGCAAGCTCTATGAAGGGCGCGGCACGATCGACGGCCAGCGTGCGGTCGCGGCGATGGAGCCGTTCAAGCTCGATCAGCAGAAGATCGTCAATGCCGCAAATGATGACGGCATCACCGAGATCATGAAGGCGCATGTGCGCTTTGCCGACAAGCTCGGGCTGAAAGCGACGCCGTCCTATCTTATTCACGATGTCGCCATTCAGGGCCATCCCGGACAGAAGACGCTCCAGGCCATCGTCGAGCAGGTCCGCAGATGCGGCAAGGCGGTGTGTTGATCACCTCTCCGTTCAAACTCGGGTATACCCGAGTTTGACATCCATAAATGCTGAAGTCGGAAACATCCGACTTCAGTGGGAGAGGTCGACCGCCGAAGTGAAACGAAGGCGGGCGGGTGAGGGGTTACGGGCTAACGACAGAGATAAGCCCCCTCACCCCAACCCTCTCCCCACAGGGGAGAGGGAGCGCAGTTGCGCTTGTCGCGACCACCTCAAAGCAAAATCTACTTTTACCCGCCCGACTGCACGCGATAGAGCACGCGCCGCACGGCGGAGACCGATGAGCCGGCGGCCTTGATGCGGGCGATGGCCTGATCGATCGGTTCGATCGCCACCGCCATGTGATACGCGTTGGCGTGAATGATCGTTTTGCGATCGCGCACGATGGCGACATGGCCGGGCCAGAACAGAGCGTCGCCGCGTTGCGGCAGCGACAGCGCGCCGCTCAAACTGACGCCATCGCCAAGCGAAGCCTGCTGCATGTCGCTGTCGCGCGGACATGGAATGCCGCAGGCGGTTGCGGCGATCTGCACGAGGCCGGAGCAATCGATGCCGAGATGGCTCTTGCCGCCCCACAGATACGGCGTGCCAAGAAAGCGTTCGGCGACGGCGACAAAATCGTTCTCGAATGCGTCGAGGGGGGCAACGTGCCGCGCCGGAATGAAGCCGCCATAAGCGGTGACGGCGAACGGTTCTTCGATCCGCGTGATCGCAACACGCGCACCGAACGGCAGCATCTCGATCGGTGGCACCTTGATATTCGCGGCTGGGAAGACAAGCGTGCTGAGCGCCGTCACCTTGTAGTTTGCGTCATCGCCTGGCTTTGACATCGCATTGGCCGGAATCCAGCCGACATAGCCGTCGGATTCAAGTTGACCCCAGCACCAGCCTTCTTCGGTGACGTCATAGACGGTGACGCGTTCGCCTTTCAGCGCCTGCGTTTCCTGTGGTGCATCGGGTCGCGGCTCGCGGCGCACCGGCGCAATCGCATCGACCACTTCGCACAACGTGCCCTCGACAAAACGCTCGGCATCGACCTGGCCTTTGAGATGCTTGGCGGCGAGGTCTGAACGTGCCGGCGTCAGGCGAGGGTCGAAGCTCACGGTGGTTTATCCATATCGTTCGCACAGCAGCGCATAGATCGCACGCGCCGCCTGGCATTCGCCGCCTTCCGGCCGGCCCGGCTTGCTTGAGGGAGTCCAGCCATAGATATCGATATGCAGCCACGCCTTTGCGGCCGACACGAATTTCTTCAGGAACAGCGCGCAGGTGATCGAGCCGGCAAAGCTGCCGCCGACATTGTTGGTGTCGGCCACTTTGGAGTCCAGCATCGATTCATAGGGCGCCCAGAGCGGCAGCCGCCATAAAGGATCGCGCTCGCGCATCGCATGCTTGGCGATCGATGCGGCCAGTTCTTCGTCGTCGGTGTAGAAAGGCGGCAATTCCGGCCCGAGCGCGACACGTGCTGCGCCCGTGAGCGTGCCCATGTCGATCAATAGATCCGGCTCTTCCTCGTCGGCGAGCGCCAGCGCATCGGCGAGAACCAGGCGGCCTTCGGCATCGGTGTTGCCGACTTCCACCGTGATGCCCTTGCGCGAGGAATAAACATCGAGCGGACGGAAGGCCGAGCCGGACACGGAATTCTCCACCGCCGGAATGAGAACGCGCAGGGACACCGGCAGCTTGCGATCCATGATCATGTGCGCAAGCGCCAGCACCGCCGCCGCGCCGCCCATGTCCTTCTTCATCAGCAGCATCGCGCTTTCGGGCTTGATATCGAGGCCGCCGGTATCGAAGCAGACGCCTTTGCCGACCAGTGTCACTTTGGGGTGCGAGCGATTGCCCCAGCGCAGATCGATCAATCGCGGCGGCCGCGACGATGCACGGCCCACCGCATGGATGAGCGGAAAATTCTTCAGCAGCAATTCGTCGTCGGTGACGGCTTCAATCCATGCATCGTGACGCTCGGCGAGAAGCCGTGTCGTTTCGTGCAGCTCCGCCGGACCCATATCGTTCGACGGCGTGTTGATGAGATCGCGTGCCAGGAACACACCATCGATGATGCGCGAAAGATCGGCAGCATCGACGCCGGCCGGCGGCACGAGTTTGACCGCCTTGCCGTTCGGCTTGCGGTAGCGTGTGAAGCGATAGCTGCCGAGCGCGAAGGCGAGCGCCGCGAGACGCAGCTCATGCGGCTCATTGGCAAAGCGATACGTGCCATCCGGCAGAAGACCGGGCAGGTTGCCGGGCAGCAGCGGATTCGCATCCGTCTTGTTTGTCTCGATGCCGAAGAGGATCGCGGCCATGCTGCCATCCGCAGCGGGGACGGCCAGATAGCGGCCGGATTTCGGCTCGAAGCCGGCGGCTTGCGCAAAGGCCTGCGCGGCGGCGGGAAGGCCGGCGCGGACGTCCGGGTATGTGGCCTTGGTGACGAACCAGATCGGGGTGGCTGTTTGGCCGGCATCGGCAAAGATGGAATGAACGATGGATTGCATGGGCACTTTCTTACCGGGTCACGTGCTGCGCCGCTATGACGATGAGGTTCCTTAACCAGCCGTTAGGGTTAACACTTTATTGAACGAAGCGTCTGGTGGTCGTTCTGCCGATCGAGGCGCGTGATGTATCGTAGCAAGTTCAAAGCCCCGTCCAAAAGCCCGCTTCTGGCGTCGATGGCCATTCTGGCGGCCTTGACGATGGCTGGCTGCCAGACGACCCGCACAGCGGATACAACAGGTTCGATCGCGGTATCATCGACTGCCCGCACGGAAGCCGACTGGCGGCGCGATGTGGACGCCTGGGGCGAGCGCTATCGCAAAGACCCGAAGAATGCCGAAGCGGCAGTGAATTACGCACAAGCCTTGCGCGCGACCGGCCAGCGCGAACAGGCGGTGGCCGTGCTGGAACAGTCCTCGATCCATAACCAGAACAATCCGGCCGTGCTCGGCGCCTATGGCCGGGCGCTGGCCGATACCGGCAGTTATGCGCAGGCGCTTGATGTTCTGAGCCGCGCGCATACGCCGGACCAGCCGGACTGGCGCATTCTGTCGGCGCAGGGCGCCGTGCTTGACCAGATGGGCCGCCACGAAGATGCGCGCCGCTATTACATGAGCGCGCTGAAGATCGTACCGGACGAGCCGTCGGTGATGTCAAATCTTGGCCTGTCCTACGCGCTCTCGAAGAACCTGCGCGAAGCCGAGGATACGCTGCGCCGTGCCAACGCCTACAGCACGCGCGAGCCGCGTGTGCGCCAGAATTTGGCTCTGGTCGTTGGCCTGCAAGGTCGCTTGCAGGAGGCGGAAGACATCATGCGCGCCGATCTTTCGCCGGAAGAGGCCGCCGCCAATGTCGCCGATCTGCGGTACATGCTGGCTGCTGAAAAGAGCGCGAAAGATACGAAGCGAGGCAAACCATCGCCGCGCATGCTCCAGCAGCAGGCGGCGGCGTACCCCCGGGACGCCGACTGATAAACGCTATTGTAGTGACATCACGCGGATGGCTGCCGGGCCGAGAATGACGACGAACAGCACCGGCAGGAAGAACATGATCATCGGCACGGTCAGCTTCGGCGGCAATGCCGCGGCCTTCTTCTCGGCTTCGGTCATCCGCATGTCGCGATTTTCCTGTGCCAGCACGCGCAATGTCTGAGCGAGCGGCGTACCATAGCGCTCGGCCTGCTGCAGCGCCACGCAGACGGATTTCACGCCTTCAATATCGGTGCGCTTGGCGAGATTTTCGTAAGCCTGACGGCGATCCGGCAAATAGGATAATTCGGCGGTGGTCAGCGTCAGTTCTTCAGCCAAGGCGATCGATTGCGAGCCGATCTCGTTGGCGACCTTCTTGAAGGCGGCTTCGATCGACATGCCGGACTCGACGCAGATCAGCAGAAGATCGAGCGCATCCGGGAACGCCCGGCGGATCGAGAATTGCCGCTTCTGGATCTTGTTCTTCAGATATACCCACGGCAATTGCATGCCGATATAGGTCGCAAACAGGCAGATGCCGATCTTGACGGTGAAGGGATAGCTGAGCCTCAGGACGAAGAACACATAGAGTATGGTGAACAGCAAAGCTGCAATCGGCATCACCATGCGGAAGAACAGGTAAGCGACATAGGGCGCGTGGCCGCGATAGCCAGCCTGAACCAGTTTTTCGCGCGCTTCCTCCTGGCCGACCCATTTGGCCAACTGAAAATTCTCGACCGCCCGCAGCATGTATTGCTTCGGGCTTTGCCGGAGCGTAACGCGTTCCCCGCGCGCCATGCGCTCGCGTTCGCGCTGGCGGATCTTGTCACGTTCGATCGCCACCGCCTTCATACGCCGCGGCAGCGGATCCGAAGCGAGAATCGGCATGGCCAGCGTGATGACGGTCGCGATCGCGGCAACGCCGGCGAGGATCATTGCCAGAAGCTGGGTATCCCGAAGAATGCTGGTGAGGAACTGGGTCATGTCTGTTCACTCATAGTGAAACATGATGTTGCTTGAAAAACAGCGTCCACTTTTTGGGCATCATGCCTAGAAGTCGAAATTGATCATCTTCTTCATGACCAGACAGCCGATGGTCATCCAGATGGCGCTGCCGAGCAGTAGCAACTGACCGGTCGGATGTGTCCAGAGCAGTTCGATATATTTCGGACTCGACAAGTAGACGAGGCCCATAACCGCCGGTGGTAACGAGCCGATAATGGCGGCGGAGGCTTTTGCCTCCGTCGACATTGCCTGAATCTTGCCCTTCATCTTCTTGCGGTCGCGCAACACTCGTGAAAGGTTGCCGAGCGCTTCGGAGAGATTGCCGCCGGATTTCTGCTGAATGGAGATGACGATGCCGAAGAAATTGGCCTCCGCCAGAGGAACCCGCTCGTAAAGTTTCTGACAGGCTTCGCCGAGCGGGATGCCGATCGTCTGCGTGTCAAGGATGGTTTTGAATTCCGAGCGGACCGGTTCGGGACCCTCGGCGGCAATCACGCGGAGGCTGTCTGCGAGCGGCAGGCCGGACTTGATGCCGCGCACGATGACATCGACGGCATCGGGAAAAGCGTTGAGAAAGCGCGCCTCGCGCCGCTTCTTGAGCCAACCCAATAACCAATAGGGAAAGCCGAAAGACGCCGCAAAGCCGAGCCCCAACGCGGCCAGAATGCCAAGCCCCATCGAGAAGACGGCGGCAAAGGCGACGATGCCGGAGGCCGCGCAGATCAGAATATACTGCCGCTTCGACCAGCGGAGGCCGGCTTGCGAGATGCGCTGCGGCAACGAGAGCTTGCGGTGCTTCTGTTCTTTCTGCTCAAGCTCCTTCAGCGATTCCTCGACCTGTTCGCGTCGCGATCTTTGCTGGCCGCGCGCGATGCGTTGCGCCGGCTGGAATTGCGCGACATTGGCTGTGCGTTTTTCGACGGCGCGTTCGCCAGACAAGATCGGATAAAGGAACACCCATGCCAAACCGCCAACCGCAACAGCGGCGAGGATGAAAAGGACGACCGTCTGGTTGAGCTCGACCAGCATCGGATCAACTCGTCAGCTCAGGGTCGGCCGCCATGCTGGCATCGAGCGCCGCCGCAAGCCGCTTTTCCTCGCCATAATAGCGGGCGCGATCCCAGAACCGCGGCCGGCCGATGCCGGTGGAGCGGTGGCGGCCGACCAGGTTGCCATGCGCATCCTCGCCGAGCATGTCGTAAACGAACAGGTCCTGGGTGATGATGACATCACCTTCCATACCAAGCACTTCGGTAATGTGCGTGATGCGACGGGAGCCGTCGCGCAGGCGCGCGGCCTGGATGATCACGTCCACCGACGAGCAGATCATCTCGCGGATGGTCTTCGAGGGCAGCGCGAAGCCGCCCATGGTGATCATCGATTCGATACGCGACAGGGCTTCGCGTGGTGAGTTGGCGTGCAGCGTGCCCATTGATCCGTCGTGACCGGTATTCATGGCCTGAAGCAGGTCGAAGGCTTCAGGTCCGCGCACTTCGCCGACGATGATGCGTTCAGGCCGCATACGCAGGCAGTTCTTGACCAGATCGCGCATGGTGACCTGACCTTCGCCTTCCAGGTTCGGCGGCCGCGTTTCCAGCCGCACCACATGCGGTTGCTGGAGCTGGAGTTCGGCGGCGTCTTCGCAGGTGATGATGCGTTCGTCGTGATCGATGAACTGCGTCAAACAGTTCAGCAGCGTCGTCTTGCCGGAACCTGTGCCGCCGGACACAATCGAGTTGACACGGCAACGGCCGATGATCTTCAGGATATCCGCGCCTTCCGGCGTGATGGTGCCGAAGCGGGTGAGCTGATCGAGCGTCAGCTTGTCTTTCTTGAACTTACGAATGGTGAGTGCTGGGCCGTCGATGGCGAGTGGCGGCACGATGGCGTTGACGCGCGAGCCGTCTGGCAAGCGCGCGTCGCAGATCGGCGACGATTCATCGACGCGGCGGCCGACCTGGCTGACGATGCGCTGGCAGATGTTCAGCAGTTGCTGATTATCGCGGAACCGGATGCCGGTGCGCGCAATCTTGCCGGCGACTTCGATGTAAACAGTTCCCGACCCGTTGACCATGATGTCAGCGATGTCGTCGCGCGCCAGCAAGGGCTCCAGCGGCCCATAGCCTAGAACGTCGTTGCAGATATCGTCGAGCAGTTCTTCCTGCTCTGCGATCGACATCACAACGTTCTTGATGGCGATGATTTCGTTAACGATGTCTCGGATTTCTTCGCGCGCGGCATCGGCATCAAGCCTCGCGAGCTGGGCGAGGTCGATCGCCTCGATCAGGGCACCGAAGATCGTGCCTTTGACTTCGTAGTAGGAATCCGAATGCTTGCTGTCTGTCGCGATGATGGGCGCTGTCTTTTGCGGCGTCGTCGGCGCCGAGAGAAGCGGCGCACCCAATCCCGCTGCAGGCAACGGTGCCCGTCCTTCGCTCGCCTGGGACGATAGTGTCGGCACAGGCGCTGCAACCGGCTTCTGCGCGGGCGCGAGCGTCGCGCCGGGCGCAGGAACATGCGGCGGCGCGGCACCGGGACCGGACTGGTTACGCTTTCCAAACACGACTCGTTACTCCGTACAAAACTCAGGCGGACCTTTTGCGCAGTTTCTCCAGAAGCGGCCCAAACAATCCGGCCTTGGATTTTTTCATTTCCGAGCGTCCCGTCATCACTTGCGCAAGCTGCCGGAATATCTCCGCGGTCTTGTGGCTGCTGGAAACCTCCGCAATCATCTGGCCGTTATTCGCCGCTGTTCCGAAGAGCTGCGGTTCGAACGGGATGATGGCCGTCGGCTCGTCGTCCAGCGCTTTGGCAAAATCGGCCGGCTTGATTTCCGGCCGCTTTGGCACTCCGACCTGATTGAGGACGTAGAAGGGACGGTGATCGTTTACCCGCGCAGCCTTGAGATAATCGACAAGATTCTTGGCATTGCGCAGGCTGGCGAGATCCGGCGTCGCGACGATCAGGATATCGTCGGCGGCGAGCAGTGTGCGCTGCGTCCAGCCGGTCCATTGATGCGGAACATCGAGCACGATGCACGGCACTGTCGCGCGGAGCGAATCGAAAATGGCATCGAAGGCGTCCGCACCGAAGTCATAGACGCGGTCAAGCGTCGCCGGAGCGGCCAGCAGGCTGAGATTGTCGGAGCATTTTGCCAGCAGGCGATCGACAAAATTGGTATCGACGCGATCCGGCGAAAACACCGCGTCGGCGATGCCTTGCGGCGGGTCCTGATTGTAGTCCAGCCCGGCCGTGCCGAATGCGAGGTCAAGGTCAGTCACGACCGAATCGAGCGAGAGATCGCGTGCGATCGACCAGGCGACGTTATGTGCAACGGTGGATGCGCCAACGCCGCCCTTGGCGCCGACGACTGCGATAATTCGACCGACCGGCTTTGCGTCCGGAGCAGAGTAAAGACCGCAGACAGAGCGCACGATGTCGAGCGTTTGGACCGGCGCGATCAGATAGTCGCTGATGCCGCGGCGGACCAGTTCGCGATATAGCGTGACATCGTTGTGCTGGCCAATCACGATGACCCGTGTGCCGGGATCGCAGACCTCCGCCAGCGCATCGAGGCCGGACAGGATCACCTCCGGGCGCTGTTCGAATTCCAGAATAATGACATTTGGCGTTGGCGCAGCGCGATAGGCTTCAGCCGCCGCCGTCATACCGCCCATCTGGATCTTGAGATGAGCCTTGGCCATGCGGCGGTCTTCGCCGGCGGATTGAACAGCGGCGGCGGTTTCCACCGACTCGCAGAAGGCCTGGATGGAAATGCGCGGCGCCGGCGCGATGTGTTCATCGCGGGCCGGCATATCAGCCGCAGGCAGGCTTTGCGTTATTGTCTGAGGCGCGTTGGTCATCAGTTGCCGATTTCGCTAATGCCCTTGTTCTGATTTGGATAGGTCGTCTCGGGACTCTGACCTTGGCGGTACTTTTCCAGCACGGTGGTGCGGCGCGAGGTCCAGGCCGGCGTTTCGCCACGCGGCTGAACCAGATCGGCCGGGTTATCGACCATGGCTGCGAGATTGCGTTGATTGGAACATCCGAGATTCCAGTAGGGCTTGTTCTCGACATAGAAGGGCTCGGGCGCGGGTCCGAGATCCGTCGGCCACAAACCGCAAGGCCCGGCATCGGCCTTGATGGCCGAATAGCTGAGCCGGATCGTCGGCAACTGCGCCGGATTTTCCGGCATATAGGAGCGTACGGCCACGGTCTGCGGCGGCATGCCGGACGCCGTCAGGATGGCATTGACCTCGCGGGCGGCCTCTGAGGCGGCAAACTGGTTTGGCGTGCCACGAGGCACTTCAACGACGATGCCGCCGGTTGAATCGCGCTTCCATGTCTGGGCGAAGGACAAGACGTCGGCGCGTTGTGAGGGATTCAGCGCACCGCGGCTCTGACCGATGAAAAGTTCGACGGAGCGCGTGCCTTCGCGCAGCCCGATCTGATGGCGCTTGCGATAATCGTTCGGGACTTCGAGTGGTTCCTTGACCCTGTAGGTGTTGCAACCGACCAGAGCCGAGGCCGTCAGCACCACGCTCAGAATGCGCATGGCCATCGCAACGTCGCGTCTGCGGCCGATCGGGAAACTCTGCACTGACATCGATCGTCTCCTCATGCCACGCTTAATCGAGAATGAAGCCATACTGGTTGCGATAGGCCTTGCCGGGTTCGACCTTGCCAGCGATGCCATAGAGCTTGTTCAAACGACCGAGGAAAACGGCCGAGGGATCGGCGGTGTCAGCATAGCCGTCATCCGGCCGTGACAGATCCTTCTGCGCGACAGGACGGACCACATAAGGCGTAACGATAATCACCAGCTCGGTTTGCCGGTTGTTGTAATCGCGGCTTTTGAAGAGCGTGCCGAGGATCGGAAGCTGCATCAAAGCGGGAAAGCCATTGATCTGCTGCTTGGTCTGCTCCTGAATCATGCCGGCCATGGCCAGCGATCCGCCTGATGGAAGCTCGACGGTCGTGTCGGCCCGCCGCACGCGCAGCGAAGGAATTGTAAAACCGGATTGTACGATCGCGCCCTCAGTAGACAGCTCGGACACTTCCGTTATGACCTTGAGGCTGACGCGTCCTTCAGACAGCACGACCGGCGTGAAGCCCAGACTGATGCCGAACTTCTTGAACTCGATTTGCGGCGTACAGGATGTGCCCTGGCAGTTGACGCTGCCGACGACCGGGAATTCGCCGCCGGCCAGGAAGTTGGCCGTTTCACCGGAGATCGCCGTCAGATTCGGTTCGGACAAGGTCCGCATGACACCAGCGCGTTCCATTGCGCGCAATGTTGCATTAATGGACCGGAACGAGCCGGTGATCTCGTTGCCGGGAACCAACGGGCCGCTATTGACCGGGAAAGGCGTTGTATTATTGAAATTGACTACGGCGGAGCCGATGTTGAATCGTCCGCTCAGATCCACGCCAAGCTGCTTGATGACATCGCGCTGCATTTCCGCGACGGTGACGCGCAAATTGATCTGGTCGCGGCCTTTGACGGTAATCGCGTTCACCACTTTGCTGCCGGCTGACGTGATCGTATTTGTCCCCTGATCGATCAGACGTGCGGCAATTTCATACGCTGTCTGCGCATCGGCCTGACTATTGGCAAAACCGGACAGGATGATGCCTCCAGTACCGAGCGCCTCGACGCGAATATCGCTGTTCGGTACCACCTGACGGATTGCCTCACGTATGCCGTTGAGATCGCGCTTCACGGCAATGTCAAAGCCGGCAATTTGCTGGCCTTCCGCATCGAAGAAAAAGATGCTGGTCTGGCCAACCTTGACACCGATCATGTAGGCGCGCCGCGCCGAACGGACCACGGCATTGGCAATGGTGGGGTCCGATACCAGCACATCCTTGGCATCGCGCGGCAGATCGATGACAACGGCCTTGCCGACGCCGAGCGAAACCGGCCGAGAACTCGATTCGCTTCCCACCACGGAGATAACCGGTGTCTGCGGCTCCGCTGCAAAGGCCTGTATGCCTACGATCATCGGCAGCGCCGCGAGTGCCAGGGCGACCAGCGGCCGACGGATCGAGATTTCATATGCCATCAAGCAATTCCTTGCTGAAATCATTTTGTCGTCGTTTTCGTTGTGACGCCGAAGCGGACCATGTTGATGGCATTGCCACGCGCGTTTGCGTCATCAGTGTCGCCGGAGCCCGGTGCGGTATCGACAATGCTACGCAGGGCAAGGGACAGGGTGCCGAGCTGCTTGCCGAGGACGAGCGTCTCCGCCTGGCTCGGGCTGAGCTCGAGCGTGACGGTTTTTCCGATCAATGTCTTTTGGCCATTCGGATCGTCGACGGTCTGATCGATCGCGAGCACACGGACATTCGACAGAATGGTTTCACTTGCGAAGGATTCGTTTGAGCCATTGCTTTCGCGCCGCGTCAGGATCACGTCGACGTTGTCGCCTGGAACCACAAAGCCGCCGGCGCTGGTTTCGGCCGAGATTTCGGTCGACACCGCGCGCATGCCGCTGGGCAGAACCGCGGCGAGATATCCGGATCGACCGGCCTTGATCAGGCGCGATTCCTGAATCGGTTCGCCGGCAGAAAATGAGCCGCGGGCGATGGAGCCGGACAATTGCTCGATCGCATCCGGCTGGCTGGATTTACGGATGAAATTGGGCCCCGCGGATGCGGCCGGCCATGTCTGCCAGCGCAATTCGCCAGGCTTGACCGCCGTGCCGCGACCGATATCCGATTTCGCGACCAGGACGTCGACGGTTTCGAGCTGGACAACGGGGGCCGGCGCCGGCGCCGGCTTTTCGGAGCGGCCGGCGAGCAAAGCGGCGAGGCCGCCGGCGGCGACCGCGATTCCCAGCACCACAAGACGTGCGGCTTTCATACGCTTCACTTTCCGCAAATGACACAACGGGCCGGGCAATGGCCTTGATGGCGAGTTTCACCATCCAAAGGTCAATTCGTGGTTAATGAGCGGTTTGCAAACCAAGTTAATTTTGTATGAAGCGCTAAGCTTACAGGCCCAGTGGGCGCATCCATATCGTGCTTGGATAAACCGCCAATGCCGCCGTCGCGAGGGCGATGCCATAGGGCACGCCGGATTTGGCGTTATGCAGGCGCATGACCCATTCCTGGTCGGTCACCAAAGCCGGCAGAGGCCACGAACGAAATTGCAGCAGCAGCAGGGTCAAGGCGCCACCAAACAATGATGCGTAGAGGAGGTAATTCATCAAGGGACCGAAGCCGAGCCACAGCGCCGTGGCGGCCGCAAGCTTGGCATCGCCGCCGCCGATCCATCCGCAGGCAAA
>Ga0164243_10003369_pt1 | contig 25606 bp, 24 predicted proteins | sample OricompcompostOP_FD_108781 | JGI IMG/M metagenome (GOLD analysis project Ga0164243, IMG submission 108781) | Organic Plus compost microbial communities from Emeryville, California, USA - Original compost - Organic plus compost (OP) | ecosystem: Engineered > Solid waste > Mixed feedstock >...
ACGAGCGTGCAGCGCTTCATCGACCAGGCCGCCGCCGACCCGCACGTCCTGGCGATCAAGCAGACGCTCTACCGCACCTCGGGCGACTCCCCCATCATCGACTCGCTCGTCGACGCCGCCCGCGCCGGCAAGCAGGTACTTGTGCTCGTCGAGATCAAGGCGCGCTTCGACGAGCAGGCCAACATCCGCTGGGCCCGCAAGCTCGAGAAGGCCGGCTGCCACGTCGTCTACGGCCTCGTCGGCCTCAAGACGCACTGCAAGCTGGCTCTCGTCGTCCGCGACGAGCCCGACGGCCTGCGTCGCTACGCCCACATCGGCACCGGCAACTACAACCCGAAGACCGCCCGGATGTACGAGGACATCGGCCTGCTGACGTCCGACCCCGACATCACCCACGACCTGACGGTGCTGTTCAACAACCTCTCGGGCTTCGGACGCGAGCAGGCCGACTACCGCCGCCTGCTGGTCGCCCCCACCGGCCTGCGCGATGGGCTGGTCGAGCGCATCGACCGCGAGATCGCCCATCACGAGGCCGGCCGCGAGGCCCGCATCATGATCAAGACCAACTCGCTCGTCGACGAGGCTCTGATCGACAAGCTCTACGAGGCCTCCCGTGCCGGCGTGCCCGTCGACCTCGTGGTGCGGGGCATCTGCTCGCTGCGGCCAGGCGTTCCCGGGCTGAGCGAGAACATCCGGGTGCGCAGCATCCTCGGCCGCTTCCTCGAGCACAGCCGCGTCTACTGGTTCGCCGGCGGCGGCGAGCCAGAGGCCTGGATCGGGTCGGCCGACCTCATGCACCGCAACCTCGACCGTCGTGTCGAGGTTCTCGTGCGCATCCCCTCACCGGCGCACATCTCGTGGATCGGCGAGCTGCTCGGCACCATGGCGGCCGACGGCACCACCTCGTGGCATCTGGGGCCCGATGGCACCTGGAAGCGTCACGGCACCGACCTCGACATGCAGACGATGCTCATCGAGCGGGCACGCACCCGGCGCCTCCGCACGCCGTAGGCCCACCGCGCACCCCCAACTTTTGGACACTTGCGGGGCATTTCTCCGTCGAGAACAGCCCGCAAGTGTCCAAAAGTGGGGCCAGTGGGCGCGATCGGGTGACGACACAGGAAAGAATGTGCTGCATGGCCACTGAGCGGATCATCAAGGCGGCCGGTGGTGTCGTATGGCGCAAGCGTCCCAACGGCAGCCCGCGAGACCAGGCGGTCGACGTGCTGGTCATCCACCGGCCCTCGTACGACGACTGGACCTTTCCCAAGGGCAAGCTCGAGCAGGGCGAGACCCTCCCGGTCGCCGCCGTCCGCGAGATCGCCGAGGAGACCGGCCTGCGGGTGCGACTCGGGGTGCCGCTGCCGACCGTCGAGTACTCGCTGGCCCATGGACGCAAGATCGTCAGCTATTGGTGCGCCCGAGTCGTCGGGCCGGCCGACTCGCCGTTCGCGCCCAACCAGGAGGTCGACGAGGTGCGCTGGGTCTCGCCCCGCGAGGCCCAAGCCCTGCTGACGTACCCCCACGACCTCGAGGTGCTCGAACGCTTCCGCGAGCTGCGCGAGGGCCGCCTCCATCGCAGCCGCACGCTCGTGGTCGTGCGTCATGGCAAGGCCCAGCCCCGCGCCGGCTTCGGTGGCGACGACCTCGGACGTCCGCTCACGGACGAGGGCCGCAAGCAGGCGGCCTCACTCGTCCCGGCACTGGGCGCCTACGGCGTCCGCCGTGTCGTCACCAGTCCGGCGATGCGATGCGCCCTGACGGTCGAGCCGTACGCCCACAGCATCAGCACCTTCCTCGAGATCGACGACCGACTGTCCGAGAGCACCCGCGCCTCGCTCGTCCAGCGATCGGTCACCGCGCTGCTCGATCGCAAGCCGCCGGTGGTCCTCTGCACCCACCGTCCGACCCTCCCGTGGGTGTTCGACGCCCTCGGCACACCCGCCCACGACCTCGCCGTCGGCGAGGGCGTCGTGGTGCACCATCGGCGGGGCGAAGTCGTCGCCATCGAGCCGATCAGCGGCCTGTAGCCCCCGGAACCACGGGCATCGTCCCGACCGTTACGAGACCGTTCATGCTGCGTTCACCCGCGTCTGGACACTGAGACACCTGCGACTCCTAGCGTCACGGTGTCAGTAGTCAGTGACCCCCAGAGAGGGAACCCACGTGAATCGCAAAACCTTGCGTTCTGCCGCTCCGGCAGCAGCCGCACTTACCCTCGTCCTCGGCCTCAGCGCCTGCGGCGCAGCCAACGAGGAGCCCAGCGACTCGGGCAGCTCCGACTCGGCCGCGACCGTCTCGGGCACGCTCAACGGTGGCGGCTCGAGCGCGCAGGAGTCCGCGGTCGGTGCATGGCAGTCGGCCTTCCAGACGGCCAACCCCGATGCCACGGTCAACTACGACCCGATCGGATCCGGCGGCGGCCGTGAGCAGTTCCTGGCCGGCGGCATCAGCTTCGCCGGCTCCGACGCTGCCCTCACCGACGAGGAGCTCGTCAAGGCCAAGGACCGCTGCGGCAGCGACGTCGTCGAGGTTCCCGTCTACGTCAGCCCCATCGCCATCATGTACAACCTCGACGGCGTCGACGACCTGAACCTCACGCCCGAGGTCGTCGGCGGCATCTTCGCCGGCAAGATCACCAGCTGGGACGACCCGACCATCGTCGCCGACAACCCCGACGCCAAGCTGCCCAAGATCGACATCACGCCGGTCCACCGCTCGGACGACTCGGGCACCACCGAGAACTTCACCGAGTACCTCGACGCCACGTCCGGCGGCGCGTGGAGCGATGGACCGCTGCAGACGTGGCCCGTCAAGGGCGGCGAGGGCGCCGAGGGCACCTCGGGCGTCGTCTCCGCGGTCACCAACGGCAAGGGCACCATCGGCTACGCCGACGCCAGCCAGGTCGGCGACCTGCACACGGCCAAGATCAAGGTCGGCGACGAGTTCGTGGCCTTCACGCCCGAAGCCGCCGCAGCAACGCTCGATGCCTCGACGATCGTCGAGGGTCGCGCCGCGACCGACATCGCGCTGAAGATCGACCGCACGGTCGACGAGGCCGGGGTCTACCCGATCATCCTCGCGTCGTACCAGATCGCGTGCCAGACGTACGAGGACGCCGACGAGGCCGCCCTCGTCAAGGCGTGGCTGACGTACGTGGCCAGCGATGAGGGACAGGCCGCCTCGGCCAAGGACGCCGGTTCGGCTCCGCTGTCGAAGGAGTTCGCCCCGAAGGTCCAGGCAGCCGTCGAGACGATCGCCGCAGCCTGACCCCCCACGCGGCCGCCCCGTCCTCCACCGGGGCGGCCGCGTACCCCTTCTTCACGAAAGGCACCAGACGTGACCTCACTCCAGGCCCCGCGCTCCTCGCGCGGCGTCCGCCGTGTCGGTGACCGCATCTTCGCTGGTCTGTCGACCGGAGCCGGCATGCTCATCCTGCTCGTGTTGGCCGGAGTCGCGATCTTCCTGACGATCGAGGGCGTGCCAGGGATCCTGGCCTCACCCGATGACGTCAAGAGCGGCGAGAGCTTCCTGCCCTATGTGTGGCCGCTGGTCTTCGGCACGCTTCTCTCCGCGATCATCGCGCTGCTCGTCGCAGTGCCGATCGCGGTCGGCGTGGCCCTCTACATCTCGCACTACGCTCCCCGCCGCCTCGGCTCGAGCCTCGGGTACCTGATCGACCTGCTCGCCGCCGTGCCGAGTGTCGTCTACGGCCTGTGGGGCATCCAGTTCCTGTCCGGGCAGCTCGTGCCTGTGTACGGCTGGCTCGAGACGCACCTCAGCTTCATCCCCTTCTTCGCCGGCCCGGCGTCCGTCACCGGACGGACGATCCTGACGGCCGGCATCGTGCTCGCGGTCATGGTCCTGCCGATCATGACCGCGATCTGCCGCGAGATCTTCCTGCAGACACCACGCCTGCACGAAGAGGCCGCCCTCGCCCTCGGCGCCACGCGCTGGGAGATGGCGCGGCTCGCGATCTTCCCCTACGCGCGCTCAGGCATCGTCTCGGCCGCGATGCTCGCCCTCGGTCGAGCGCTCGGCGAGACGATGGCGGTCGCGATGGTGCTCTCGGCGTCCGGCGTCGTGACCCTGAACCTGATCAGCTCGACCAACCCGAGCACGATCGCGGCGAACATCGCCCTCGGCTTCAAGGAGGCGAGCGGGCTCACCGTCAACGCGCTCATCGCCTCGGGCTTGGTGCTGTTCGTCATCACCTTCCTCGTCAACTTCGCCGCGCGGGCCATCGTGGACCGCCGCAAGGAATTCTCAGGAGCGAACTGATGACCTCGACCCTCGCACCTGCTCCCGCCCCGGCGCCCCAGGACGTCGCAGGACAGCTGCGTGCCCACCAACTGCCCGTCTGGGCCCCGCGTGCCGTCCTTGGCGGCGCCGTCGTCATCGGCGCCCTCGGCTACCTCGTCGGCTTCGGAGTCGCCCGCTCGGTGATCCTCGCCTGGGTCGTCTGCCTCGCCCTGCCGATCTGGTCCGTCCTCGTCGAGGGCCGCCGCAAGGCGATGGACCGTCTGGTGACCGTGCTTGTCACCTCGGCGTTCGGGCTCGCGCTCATCCCCCTCGGCAGCATCATGTGGACAGTCATCCGCAAAGGCGCCCCGGTGCTCTCGGCGGACTTCTTCACCTACTCGATGCGCAACGTCGTCGGCGAGGGTGGCGGCATCTACCACGCTCTCGTCGGCACCCTGTTGATCACCGCGGCCGCCTCGGTCATCTCGATCCCCATCGGGCTGTTCACCGCGATCTACCTCGTCGAGTACGGCAAGGACGGGCGTCTCGCACGCTGGATCCGCTTCCTGGTCGACGTCATGACCGGCATCCCCTCGATCGTGGCCGGCCTGTTCGCCTACGCCCTGTTCGTGGTGTTCTTCGGACCCGGGGTGCGGATGGGCTTCGGCGGCGCCGTCGCCCTGTCGGTGCTGATGATCCCGGTCGTCGTGCGCTCGTGCGAGGAGATGCTCAAGCTCGTGCCGAACGAGCTGCGCGAGGCCGCGTTCGCACTCGGCGTGCCGAAGTGGCGCACCGTCGTGAAGGTGGTGCTGCCGACGGCCCTCGCCGGCATCGTCACTGGCATCACGCTCTCGATCGCCCGTGTCATCGGTGAGACGGCGCCCCTGCTGATCATCGCCGGCATCACCGACTCGGTGAACTTCAACCTGTTCTCCGATCGCATGGCGACCCTGCCCGTGTTCGCCTACAGCGCCGTCACCTCGCCCGGCGTGCCGCCCGGACCAAGCATCGACCGGGCCTGGGGAGCGGCGCTCGTGCTGCTCGTGCTGGTGATGCTGCTCAATCTCATCGCCCGTCTCGTCTCCTACTTCTTCTCGCCCAAGGGCGAGCGCTGAGTCCTGGAAGGACCTCTCACATGGCCAAGAGCATCGACGTCTCAGACCTCGACATCTACTACGGCGACTTCCTCGCCGTCGAGGGTGTCACGATCCCCATCGCTGCGCGCTCGGTGACCGCGTTCATCGGTCCTTCCGGCTGCGGCAAGTCGACCTTCCTGCGCTCGCTCAACCGTATGCACGAGGTCATCCGCGGCGCGCGTGTCGAGGGCAAGGTGCTGATCGACGGCCAGGACCTCTACGGCGACGACATGGACCCCGTGAACGTCCGCCGGATGATCGGCATGGTCTTCCAGCGTCCCAACCCGTTCCCGACGATGTCGATCTACGACAACGTCCTCGCCGGGCAGAAGCTCAACAGCAAGCGGATGAAGAAGGCCGAGTCCGACGCCATCGTCGAGCGTTCGCTGCGCAGCGCCGGCCTGTGGGCCGAGGTCAAGGATCGCCTCGGCCGTCCGGGCTCGGGTCTCTCCGGTGGCCAGCAGCAGCGCCTGTGCATCGCGCGCGCCATCTCGGTGGAGCCCGAGGTGCTGCTGATGGACGAGCCGTGCTCGGCGCTCGACCCGATCTCCACCAGCGTCATCGAGGACCTGATCCACGAGCTCAAGACGCAGTACACCATCGTCATCGTCACCCACAACATGCAGCAGGCGGCCCGCGTCTCGGACGAGACCGCGTTCTTCAACCTGGCGGGCGTCGGCATGCCGGGCAAGCTGGTCGAGTCGGGCCGGACCGAGAAGATCTTCTCCAACCCCGACGACGCCGCCACCGAGGCCTACATCCAGGGCCGCTTCGGCTGACCCTCACTCCCCGAGCCCTCATCCCCGAGATTTGCTGGGTAGACCACCACCGACCGGGGTCGAGGTGGTGGTTTGCTCGCCAAATCTCGGGGAGGGGATTTCTGGGTTAGGGCAGGAAGAGAGCGATGACCCAGTAGGTCACCGCGGCGACGAGGGCCGCGGCCGGGATGGTGATGATCCAGGCGAGCAGGATGCCGCGGGCGACACCCCAGCGAACCGCGCTCAGCCGCTTGGTCGCACCGGCGCCCATGACCGACGAGGTGATGGTGTGGGTGGTCGACACGGGCGCGTGCAGGCCGATCGCCATGACGTAGAGCACGGAGGCCGCAACCGCCTCCGAGGCGAATCCCCGCGGGGGATCAAGGTCGATGATGCGCCGTCCGAGGGTGCGCATGATGCGCCAGCCGCCGGAGTAGGTGCCCAGCGAGATGGCCGTCGCGGCGCTGATCTTGACCCAGAACGGGATGCCGTCGTCGGCCGTGTAGTGACCGCTGGCGAGCAGTGCCAGGAAGATGACACCCATCGTCTTCTGGGCGTCCTGCAGACCATGGCCGAGCGCCATCATGGCCGCCGAGACGGTCTGGGCTAGCCGGAACCCACGGCTTACCCGCAGGGGGTTCGAGCGACGGAAGATCCACATGATCGCCGTCATCAGCAAGAAGGCGCCGAAGAAGCCGATGAAGGGCGAGACCACCATCGGGATGGCGACCTTGTCGATCAGGGCGTCCCACTTGACCGCGGACGACGAGGCCACGCCTGCGCCGACGAGACCGCCGATGAGGGCGTGCGACGACGACGACGGGATGCCGAAGTACCAGGTGATGAGGTTCCAGGTGATGGCGCCGACAAGGGCGCCCATGACAACGGTGAGGCCGTGCGCCCCCGCCCCATTGATGCCATCGGCGATGATGCTGCCGACGGTGTCGGCCACCTCGGTTCCGAGGAACGCGCCGATGAAGTTCATCACCGCGGCCATCAGCAGGGCGACTCGTGGAGTCAGGGCGCGCGTCGAGATCGATGTGGCGATCGCGTTCGCGGCGTCATGGAAGCCATTGGTGTAGTCGAAGACCAGGGCGATGACGACGACAGCGATCACCATCGCCAGGGTGAGATCCACGTCTCAGGACTCCTTGACGGCGATCTGCTCGACCGTGTTAGCGACCGATTCGAGGGCGTCGATCGCGTGCTCGAGCGAGTCGACCACGTCCTTGAGCTTGAGCACCTCGAGCGACTTGTAACTGCCGCCGAACAGGTGGGCCAAGATACGGCGGTAGCTGCGGTCGCCCTGGTTCTCGAGACGGTTGATCTCGATCCAGAACTCCTCGAGGTCCTTCATGGTGCGCAGCCGTGGCATCGCCGCGGCCGTGACCTCAGTGGCCCGCTGCAGCACCTCGACCTGCGCCGAGAACTCCGGTGGCAGCTCGGTGATGCCGTACAACCCGATGAGGTCGACGCACTCCTCCATGTAGTCCATGACGTCGTCGAGATTGCTCGCGAGTCGGTAGATGTCTTCACGGTCGAAGGGCGTGATGAAGGTGCTGTTCACCCGCTTGATGATCTTGTGGGTGGTCTCGTCAGCGCGGTGCTCTGCCTCGCGCATCTCTTCGGCGATGGCCTTCTTGTCACTGTCCGGATCGAGCATCCCAGCCAGCAGATTGGCGCCTTCCACCAGATGCGCTGCTGCTTCGGAGAACAGGTCGTAGAAGGATGTTTCTACTGGTCGGATGCGAAAACGCACGACACAACTCCCGTCGAACTTCGGTAGGCCACGACAATGCTAGGGGGTTGCGGGAAGATGATGTCAATCGCGGTGCTCGCGAGCGCTCAGGACGCGATGATGCCGAGGATTTCGTCGACCTCGTGCTGCGTCAGATGTCGAGGTGCGGAGGAGCCCGCGATCATCAGACGACTCGTGAGCTCGATCTCGTCGAGCACCTCGTCGTCCCTGAGACGATCGTCCAGCGGCTCCAGCATCTATCGGCTCCGTGTGCAGTTCGGCAACGGGGGGTTCCCACGTCGTGCAACCGAGGCTAACCGGTGGGGCGAGCTGATGGGGAACGTTTTCCCACATTGGTGGCGGACGTCGCGCGAGCCCCGCTCAGCTTGACCACGTGCTGCCCAGATGATGAGATCGCGCCAGCGTCGCGTGCAGCCCGGCAGCGCTCGGAACCCAGCTGATCGACGCCCACGACTGGCTTCGCGGCGAGCTCGCGCGACTGTGTGACGGACTGGACGCACCCGACCGGACCAGCGACCTGCGTACCACTGCCTGGCCTTCTGCGCTGCGATGACCCGCCACCACACCGACGAGGACGAGAACGCCTTCGTCACCCTCGCCGGACGGACTCGCCGCCATCCTCGAGTCGCACTTCGGCTGCGGGGAGCGCACGATCGCCGACGCACTCAACGACCTCGACCCCGGCGGCGCCTGACTCGTCTTCGGACCGGGCCGTGATGCTGGCAGACTGTGCACAGCGCCTCGGCGCGGGCCTCTAGCTCAATTGGCAGAGCAGCGGACTTTTAATCCGCGGGTTGTGGGTTCGAGTCCCACGGGGCCCACTTATATCGCCAGTTCCCGCTAACCGCTGAGGGCAACCGAGGACGCGTTGGCATCCGCTGACAGTGAGCGTCACAGGTTCTACTGGCTCGATGGAGTGCTCTCGACCGATTCGACCCGATCAGGGGCCAATGCGCGTCGGCTCCTACTTCGAGACCTGCGGGACAACGACGGACGTACCGCCACCGCCGGGCCAGCAGGAGAAGCCGATCGGGATCGGCTGGTTGGCCTTGACCATCTCGCTGAAAGTCTCGAGGCACTGGGCGACGAGGACGTTCGGATCGTCGGACACCGAGGCCTTGAGGTTGTCGTTCGCTCGAGCCTGCGCCTTGGCCGTCTCCTCGCGCTGCTCCGCGATGCGTGTGTTGGCCACCTCGGCTTGGTAGGCGTTGATCTTCGACTGGGTCTGCTTGTCGAACCGAATGATGGGAATGATGACGCTCTTGATCTCCACATCCTCACCCACACGAGCCTTGAGAGCGTCCTCGACCTCCGTGGAGAACGCCGACAGGTCGGGCTTTGCTGCATCCTCGTCGTCGTTGAGCTGCTCGAGGGGGTTGTAGTCGCTCAGCACCTCGTTGAGCGCAGCCTTCAGCTCGCGGGTGACCAGCGAGTCGCGGATGTTGTCCATCTCGCGGTAGTCCTGGTAGAGCCGCTGCCCGGCGTCTAGCCTGATGCGCCAGCGCACCGAGTTGTCGACGCACGCCGTGGACTCGTTGCCGATGCGGATGTCAGTGCACTTGTCACCGGTGTGATTGTCGGTCTGGATCGTCCCGTCGAGGGATCGGACCTTCTCCCACGGAGCCTTGAGGTGGAGCCCGTTGGAGTAGGTGTCGACGGGCCGGTTGAACGACGTGACGACGCCGATGCTTCGGGTCGGGACGACGGCGACGATGGTGATGAGAAAAACGAGGACCGTCAGGCCCGCGAACCCGAGTGGGACGATGCCCGGTATCGAGGACTCAGACCCGCGGGTGCCGGCCCAGCCGAGAGTAAGCAGGACGGTGACAATCGCCAAGAGGATGGCGACGATGAGCCAGAACGGCATCGGGGACTCCTGAGTAGTTGGATCATCGGCTCGACCAGGACGACGCGAGACTGGGTGCGTCGGGAGCACGACGAGCCATCATGCCAGTCCAAGGGGTGACGGCGGTGCGGAACGCTCTCATCAGCGCCTCCTGGCTGCCAGCGCTTCGCCGTGGAGGAGTTCCATCAGCGCAGTGCAGCACAACTCAGCGGTCGAGTCTGTGCCGGGCGCGGTGTCGACGGACCGCTGAACGGTTCGCGCACCGCACGGAGCAGTACTGCTGACGTCCGTTGCGGGTGACGTCGACGACGACCGCCGAGCACGGGTCCCCCGGCGCATCCCCTGCTGCACATCGTCGAAGGCGGTGCATGCCGCGGGTCGTCAGGTGCAGCGCCGTGCCGACGCTGATCACTGCCCGGAGCACCTCCGCCATCGACTGCTCCTCGTCGCGATAGTGCAGATGCCACCCTTCGTCATCGTGGTCCGTCAGCCGAGGATAGGCGGTGGCCGCCGCCATCTGAGCGTTCAGCAGGTCTGCCCGTCGTAGCGGATCACCCGCATCGACGACGGCCAGCCAATCATCGATGACGCGCCGAGTGCGCGCATGGTCGTCGGGAGACTCCGGAAAGTCCATCGTCATCCCGAAATCGCGAGTACGGCCCTCGATCGCGGAGCGGCTGGCGGGCCAGTCGTTGGCCAACGATGCGGCAAGGAGGACCGCATACTCGCCGTAAGGGTTGAGATGCATAAGAACATTACATCATGATCGTCGACATGGCTTCCAGCAACGCCAAGGACGACCAGCGGCCCACGAACCCGAGCACCTCTCACGAGCACGCATGGCGTGTGGAGTCGACGCACACGACGTCGACAGGCCACGTGCTCTACGCGCGTTGCAGCCGGTGCGGGGCATGGCGCGTCGATCTTCAGGAACTCCTTCACCCGCCTCACGCGCTGTTCAGCAGAGAGCTGCCGGCGCCGAGCTCGTCAGGTCTCGACTGCACAGGGTACGCAGACTGCGAGTCATCCCCGAGATCCTGTTGAGCAACCAGCTGGATACCCTCGGGGATGGCTCGTCCCGCGTGGTCGCCAGCGCCGCGCGCAGCGTGCGACGAGCCGTCGACTCTCCCGAGTTTGAACCGCGGCCGATGAGGGTACCAGTTGGTCAGCGCGGTCGAGATCGCAGGCCCTCGACCCCCACGAAGCGCCTCGCACTTACGCAGAGCGGGGCGCTTCGTCACGTCCCGCCCAGCACCCGATGTCGCCCTGCGAGCTCCTCGAGGAGAACGGTCGCGCCCACTTCCTGACCCGCCGCTTCGACCGGGCGGCGACGAGCGGCTGCACATGCAGACCCTCTGCGCGCTCGAGCACCTCGACTACGACCTCACCCGCACTCACGACTACGCGCAGCTGTTCACCGCCATCGCCAAGCTCGACCTCGGCGAGCCGGCCCTCGTGCAGGCCTTTCGACGGATGGTCTTCAACGTCTTGGCCGCCAACCACGACGACCACACCACGAACGTCGCGTTCCTGATGGATCGCGAGGGCACCTGGTCGCTGGCGCCCGCCTACGATCTGACCTTCGCCCACGACCCGACCAACCACTGGCTCCGGGCACACCTCATGGGGGTCGGCGGGAAGTTCGAGGACATCACCGCCGGTGACATGCTCCGGCTCGCCGATCGCTTCGCCATCCCCTACGCCAAGAGCGCCATCTCCGAGATCGGCGACGTGATCGCGAGCTGGTCGCAGTTCACGCAGCTCGCCGGCATGAGCATCGCCGATCGTGACCTCGTCGGCGCCCAGCTGCTGGCGCTGCGCGCGTAGCGGACGACGATGGCCCGCCCGCGGCAGTCACGGGCGGGCCATCGTCGAGCCGGGTCAGACGGCAGGCAGGGTCGCGATGTCGATGACGAACCGGTAGCGCACGTCCGAGACGAGCACCCGCTCCCAGGCCTGGTTGATCTCGGCGGCGTCGATGAGCTCGATGTCGCAGGCGATGCCATGTTCGGCGCAGTAGTCGAGCATCTCCTGGGTCTCGCGGATGCCTCCGATGGCCGACCCCGCGAACGACCGCCGCTTGCCCATCAGGGAGAAGACGCCGACGGGCAGCGGGGTCGGGGGCGCACCGAGGTTGACGAGCGTGCCGTCCAGGGCCAGGAGCGAGAGGTAGGCGTTGACGTCGATCGGCGCCGAGACCGTGTTGATGATCAGGTCGAAGGCGTCCGCGAGGGTCGTGAAGGTCTGCGGGTCGCTGGTCGCGTAGTAGCCGTCGGCACCGAGGCGCTTCCCGTCGACCTCCTTGGATAGGGTCTGCGACAGCACGGTGACCTCGGCCCCCATGGCATGGGCGAACTTGACGGCCATGTGCCCGAGACCGCCCATGCCCACGACGGCAACCTTCTTGCCCGGGCCGGCACCCCAGTGCCGCAGCGGGGAGTAGGTGGTGATGCCGGCGCACAGGAGCGGCGCGGCGGCGGCGAAGTCGATCGACTCCGGAACGCTGAGGACGAAGTGCTCGTCGACGACGACGTGGCTGGAGTAGCCACCCTGGGTGATCGTGCCGTCGAGGTCACGGCTTCCGTAGGTGCCGATGTTGCCGTTCAGGCAGTACTGCTCCTCGCCGGCCAGACAGTTTGCGCACTCGCGGCAGGAGTTGACCATGCACCCGACGCCGACCCGGTCGCCGACGGCGTGCTTCGTGACGTCGCTGCCGATCTCGGCGACGACGCCGACGATCTCGTGGCCGACGGTCAGCGGGTAGCGCGCCGGGCCCCACTCGCCCCGGGTCATATGGATGTCGGAATGGCAGATGCCGGCGAACTTGATCTCGATCAGGACGTCGAGCGGCCCCACGTCACGGCGTTCGACGGTCGCGGGGACAAGCGGATCGGTGGCAGAGGAGGCGGCATATGCGCGGGCAGTCAGCACAGTTTCTTCCATTCATGATCGTCAGGGCCTTCGGGCGAACAGCGCCCGCACCGCAACGATACGGGCGCCGCCCCACCCGTGCGGGGAGTCCACCGATCAGGATTCCGATTCGTGCTCGTGCCCGGCGCCGGAGCGACGCCCGGGCGCGGACTTCTGGTCCCCCGACACCTCACCTGAGAACCGCGCCGCGAGGGCAGCCCTCAGCGTGACGCGGTGCTCAGCGTGACGACCACGTGGCCGCAGGTCGCGCGAGTGCTGCATCTGAACCCCCTGTGTGCGTACCTTCCTGTCGGGAAGACGCCGGGCACCGATGATTCTTACGCTGCTCGCCCCACCCAGCACTCGCTGGACGAGCGGAGGCACGCAGGCGCTGGCAGGCTCGTGGCATGACCTTCAAGCTGATCCACGCCGAGGGCGGGGCGAGCGTCTACGGCGACGACTTCACCTATGAGCTCGACGGCGGATGCCTCGTCATCACCGACTCCGAGACCAGGACCGTGACGACCTACGCCCCCCATGCCTGGGAGCGCATCGAGGAAGACACCCCCGCCACGCCGAGCGAGCCGGACGGCGCCCGCACGCACTCCGTGACCTCGAGGCTCAGCGCAGGTAGGAGGTTCCTCCGTCGACGGGCAGAGTGACACCCGTGACGTAGCCCGCATCGGGGCCGCACAGGAAGACGACCGCCCGGCCGATGTCGGCCTCCGGATCGCCCACACGCCGCAGCGGCACGGCCGCGATCATGGCGTTGGCGTCCTCGGGCTCGTTCTCGATGAAGCGAGCGACCGACTCCGAGCTTGCGAGCGGCATGATCACGTTCACCCGGATGCCGTCGGGGCCCCACTCGGTCGCCGCCGCGCGCGAGAAGGAGTTCAAGGCCCCCTTCGTCGCGGCATACACACCCCGCAGCGTTCGGTCGGGGTTCAGAGACGCGCCTGACGAGACGTTGACGATCGCGCCGCCGTCGCGCAGGTACGGGTGGCACAGGCGCATCAGCCGCAGCGCCGCCATCGGGCCCGAGCGCCACGCCGCGTCGATCGTCTCCTCGCTGATCTCCAGCAGGGTCCCATGGGGGATCTGCATCGCGTTGTTGACGAGGATGTCGACCGTCCCGAACGTCGCGACGGCGGTCTCGACCAGGCGTGCCAGCTCGGCGGCGTCCCCGACGTCGCAGGCATGGGACAGGGCCGAGCCCCCACGACTCTCGATCTCCTGGCGCGTGGCCTCCAGCGGCTCAACGGAACGACCGCACAGCACGACGCTGGCGCCCTCTGCGGCGAGCGCCAGCGAGATGCCCTGGCCGACACCCCGGCCTCCACCCGTGACGATGGCGACCTTTCCCTCGAGCGTCTTCATCGCAGTTCTCCGGGCGCAGTCGTCATGGCGGGCTTCCTTCGTCGGGGTGGTGGGCCACGGCCGCGATCGCTCCGCAGCAGGCCCGCCGGTGACTTTACCCATCCACCGGCCGTCGACGACGAAGGCCGAGGACATGGCTCAACAGCGTCGGAACCTGACGAGCTGGCCGGGCCTGGCCTGCGCCGCCCGGTCGACGTCGGCGTCCCTGACCACACCGACCACCGGATAACCACCGGTGACCGGGTGATCGGCCAGGAAGAGGATGGGCTGCCCGTGGGTCGGCACCTGCACCGACCCCAAGGCCACCCCTTCGCTGAGCAGCTCACCATCCCTCGACCTCTCGAGAGCAGTGCCATCCAGTCGCATCCCCACCCGGTTGCTCTCGCTCGTCACGAGCCACGGCTCTGTCAGCAGACGGACGACGGACGCCTGGGTGAACCAGTCGTCGCGGGGTCCGAGGCACAGCCCCAGCTCGACGGTCCCGTCGAACCGGTCAGCGCGCTCGGGCGCGAAGTCGACGGCGGGCCAGTCGCTCGACGTGGGGTCGACGGGGATCAGCGTCCCGGCCTTCAGGGGCAGTGGCCCGAGGCCCGAGAGTGAGTCGGTGGCCGCCGAGCCGAGGACCCGCTCAGCCCTGAACCCTCCCCGCACCGCCACGTAGCTGCGAAGCCCCGCCGACGGTTGCCCGATGGACAGCAGGTCACCGGCCACGAGGCGGATCGCACTGTGGCTCCCCTCGAGCCGTCCGTTGCGCCTGACCTGCGCATGCGCTCCCGTGACGGCGACCGTCGCCGCGCCACCAGCGCGCATCACCAGACCGCCGAAGGTCACCTCGATGCACACCGCGGCCTCCTTGTTGCCGACCAGCCTGTTGGCGAGCCGGAGACTGGACCTGTCTGCGGCTCCCGAGACACCGACACCTCTCGACATGTGTCCCGCGCGGCCAAGGTCCTGCAGCGTCGACAGCGACCCCGGCTCGAGTACCTCGAACACCGCCGACCTCATGTCACGTCCACGAAGCGGACCAGCGAACCAGCACCGAGGAGCGCCGGCTGCTCACGCGCGACGTCCCACATCAACAGGGACGTCGTGCCGATCACCTGCCAGCCGCCGGGTGACTCCCGCGGGTAGACGCCGGCGAAGGGCCCGGCGAGGGCCACCGACCCTGCCGGCACCGAGGTGCGCGGGGTGGCCCGGCGCGGCACCTCGCGAGGCTCAACCCCCGCGACGAGATAGGCGAAGCCCGGCGCGAAGCCCGTGAACGCCGCCGTCCACACCTGGTCGCCGTGCCACCGCACGACCTCTGCCGGAGTGACGCCCAGCAGTGCCGCGACATCGGCGAGATCGGGACCGGTGTACCGCACCGGAACCTCCACCACCGCCGCGTCCGACGTCAGCACCTTCCCGAGCGGCGCGACCTGACGCACCCGGTCCGCCACCGCCGACAAGGACGCGACGCCAGTGTCGACCTGGACGAGAATCGTACGGGCCGCCGGGACCAGCTCCACCACCCCGTCGATCCGGGCGGCGGCAAGACCGGCATGGTGAGCGATCACGTCATCGACGCCGTCGAGCTCGACGAGGAACGCCTTGTCACCGCACGGCAGGATCCTCATGCCCTCTTCTATACCGGACCGCGCTGCCCCACACGCCGGCGCAGCGAGCTCAGCTGATGGGTGAGGAGCGCGACGAACACGACGGCGCAGCCGATGGCGCCGAGGGCGAGGGTGAGGTCGATGCCCTTCGTGGTCGGGTGGAGGTCTGGGGCGAGGTTCGCGGCAAGCACCGCGCCGGCGATCGCACTGCCGATCGAGCCACCGACGGTGCGCAGCACCTGGTTGAAGCTGACGGCGCTGCCCAGCTCGGCCGCCGCGACGCTCCTCGCGATCAGCCCGGGCATGGCTGCATAGGTCGTCCCGATGCCCACCCCGAAGATGAGCATGCCGATCAGGACCTCCCAGAGCTCGTCGTGGGCGAGCCACAGCAGGGTCGTCGAGACGGTCACGACCGCCGCGCCGAAGGGCAGCAGGCCACTCATGTTCATCCGGCTCGACAGCACCCTCACCAGGCGGTTGGCCGTGAAGCTCCCGACCGAGAGCGGGAACATCACGAAGCCGGCCCAGAGCACCGGCAGCGCGATCCCGTAGCCCGTCGACTTCGGGGCCTGAGCGACGAGACTCGCGATCGAAAGGCCGACGTACATCGCCGTGCCGAGGCCGATCGCCGTGGCGTTCGCCAGCAGCACGTCGCCGTTGCGAAGCACCCGCAGATTGATCAGCGGATGCGACACACGCAACTCCACTCGCACCCAGACCGCCAGGACGAGTGCGGCGAACACAAAAGCGCTGATGGTGACACCGGAGGCCCACCCCCAGTTCGGGCCCTCGCTGACGGCGAGCAGCAGCGTGCCGAGGCCGACGCCCAGCAACGACGCGCCCACGACGTCGAACGTCGTGCGCGGCGCCTGGAGGTCCGGGCCGTCCGGGACGACCCGGAGCACCACGACGATCGCGGTCAGGACGAACAGGGCGGCGAACCAGAACGCGAACCGGAAGTCGAAGGTGCCCGCGAGGATGCCGGTCAGCGGATAACCGATGCCGATGCCCGTCGACACCGTGACCGACAGGCTCGAGATGCCGAACTGCACCGCGTCGCTCGACAGGTAGCGGCGAGCGAGGGCGATCGTCACCGGGACGATGCCGTACGAGAGCCCCTGCATCCCGCGGCCGATCAGGAAGACCGTGAAGTTCGGTGCCAGCGCCGCGACGACCGAGCCGGCCAGGATGACGGCAAGGGAGCCCAGCAGGAGCCGCTTCTTGTGGGGACCGTCGCTCAGACGACCCATGACCGGCGTGGCGACGGCGCCGACCAGGAGGTTGATCGTGAGCATCCACTGCGCGGCACTGACCGACACGTCCATCTCGCGCGAGATCGTCGGCACCAGCAGCATTCCCAGCGAGCTGACGATAGCCGTCGACAGGGCGGCGTAGACGAGGCTCGGCAGGAGCCTGGTGCGGATGCTCTGCTCAGTCACCGGGCACCTCCGCGACGAGCTTGCGCAGCACCGGCACTGCGGCGTCGAGCGTCCGCTGCTCCTCGGGGCTCAGCCTCTCGCTGATGGCCCGGTCGAGCCAGCCGTGACCGGCGGCTCGCTCCTGCTCGAGCTTCTCGCGTCCCGCATCGGTGAGCTCGATCCAGATGCGGCGACGATCCTCGTCGTCAGGCCTGCGGACCACTAGCTGCAGGCTCTCGAGCTCTTGCACCGCCGTCGTGATGGCCTGGGGGCTGATGCGCTCGACCGAGGCGAGGGCCGATGCCGTCGAGCGACCATGCTCGGAGAGGTGTCCGAGCACACCCGCCTTGCCGAGCGAGATCGTGCGCTCGCTGTTGAGCCGTCGCCACAGCGGCCGCAACGCCTCTCGCAGCTCGAGCGCCGTCGTGCGCTTCATCGTCATGGTTGCAGCGTACAACTAAATTGATCAATCCAGTTGACCACAGGTCACACCGTGGCGAAGGTCACCTCACCGCTAGCCCTGCGCCTTCCACACCCCATCGACACGGGTAGCGCCCGTGCCGTACTGGACGAACCCGGAGACGCTCTTGTCGAAGGCCACGCCGTTGGTGTTCCGCTGGTAGAGGATGAACGGGTTGACCTCCGAGAGCCTCTTCGCGTAGTCGGCGTAGGCGGCCTTGCGCTCGTCCAGGTCGGAGGACATCCGCCCCTTCTCCAGCGCGGCGTCCAGCTGCGGGTCTGAGATGCCGCTGTAGTTGCCGGCGGAGCCTGTGTGCGAGACCTCGTAGAGCAACGTCTCCGGGTCGGCGAACGCCGCGCCGCCGGGCATCATCTGGAACTCGCGGGCGTTGCCCTTCGCGATGGCCGCGGGGAAGTCCAGCACCTCGAGCTTCACGTCGATGTTGTCGTAGGCGCTCAGCTGGGCCTGCATGGCCTCGGCGACCCGTCGGCTCTCGCTCGTCTGATAGGCCGTGATGGTGAACTTCACCGGCTTGCCCTCGTCGGCCAGCTCGTCGAGCAGCTTCTGGGCGGCGACCTTGTCGTATCCCGTCAGCGGGGTGTCGGTGTACAGCGGGGACTTCTTGGTGAACAGCGTCCGCGGGATGTCGGCCTTGCCCTCGTAGGCAGCATCGCTCACGGCCTGCAGATCGATGCCCTTGGCCACAGCCTCCCGGGCGCGAGGGTCGTCGAACGGCGCGAACCGGGTGTTCAGCCACATCGGGGTGCCACCACTGAGACCTTGCGTGAGTCCCTGGAGACCTTCGTCCAGACCCCTCTTGAAGTGCGCCGAGCTGTTGCTGGCCGTGGCATCGGCACCACCAGACTTCACCGTCGCGAAACGCTGGCCCTCGTCGCCGTTGGCGGTGAGCACGAGCTCGTCGAGGTAGGGCCTCGGCTTGTCGAAGTACTTGGCGTTCTTCTTCAGCACCATCTTGCCGCCACGTGCCCAGGAGTCGAGCACGAACGGCCCGGCCCCGACCGGGTTCTTGTCGAACGCGGCTTGACCCGCCTCGAGCGCCTCCGGCTTGGCAATCCAGTTCAGGGACTGGGCGGCCACGGCGAAGGCGAAGTTGGCGACCGGCTCGGTCAGGTCGAAGTCGAGCGTCTGACCATCTGCCTTCATCTCCTTGATGTAGTTCGCGATCGCCCGCGAGCCCGATCCGAGCTGGGGATCCTTGATGCGATTCCAGTTGTAGACGACGTCCTCGGCATCCAGGGGCGATCCGTCGGAGAACGTCAGGCCGTCCCGCAACGTCAGCTTCCAGGTCGTGCCACCGTCACTCGTCTCGAGGCTCTTGGCGAGGCCGTAGTCGAAGGCGCCGTCAGCCTTGTCCGTCAGCAGGGCACCGAACAGCGCGTTGCCGGTGAAGGTGTTCCCCGACAGGGCGTTCGTCATCACCGCGGGGTCGAGGATCCGGGCCTCCGTCATCTGGATGAGCGACAACGATCCGCCCGCCTGGGGCTCACCCGAGGCGGCGTCGGGCTTGTCGCCCCCGCCGCCGCAGGCGCTCAGCACGAGCACCACCGAACCGACGAGCGCTAGCGCTCTCCATCGTGTGACAGCGTTCATGTCTGCCTCCAGTAGCCCGTGCCGGCACTGAGAACACCACCTGGCGGGGTCTTTCGAGAGTAACTCCGCAGCATCTCCCGAAAGCCCCTTAATGTGATGCAGGTCACATTAGAGCGAGGCGGCAAGTCCCCCATCGACCGACAGCGTGACCCCATGGATGCTCGCGGCACCGTCGCCGACCAGGAACGCCACCGCGTCGGCAACCTCCTCCGGTGTGCTCATGCGTCGGGACGGCACACGCGCGATCATCGGCGCGATGTGATCGGCCATCGCGACGACCTTGGCTGTGGCCGTCGGCCCCGGGGCCACCGCGTTGACCCGTACCCCGGCCGGCCCGTACTCGTTGGCCCACGACCTGGTCAGCGCGTGCACGGCGGCCTTCGTGGCGCTGTAGAGCGCCATGTGGGCCGATCCGCCGAAGCCGTTGAGCGAGCCGAGGTTGACGATGGCGCCGCTGCCACGTGCGACCATCCCCGGGGCCACGGCGCCCGTGAGCAGGAACATCGACTTGACGTTGATCGACAGCGCACGGTCGACGACCCGTTCAGGCAGGCTCTCGGTCGGACCAGGCGCAATGAGCATCGCGGCGTTGTTCACCAGGATGTCAAGCGCTCCGCCGGCGACGTCCTGCGCGGCCTGCGCCAGCCCGGCGATCGTGGCCATCCCCTCGGACAGGTCGGCCGCCACGAAAGAGGCTGCTCCCCCGGTCGTGACGATCTCCGCCACGACCGCGTTGCCGCGGGCCGCGTCACGGCCGCTGACCACCACCTGCGCGCCCTGTGCCGCGAGGTGGCGCGCGATGGCGGCGCCGATCCCATCGGTCGCCCCGGTGACCAGCGCCGTACGACCGCTCAGCTCTGCCGACATGGTGCTCCTTGCTCGATCCGGACGGTGAAAGACCGCTGGCGCCGGCCCGAGCTGCTCGGGTCGGCGCCAGTCGTCGGTCGTGTCGGGCTCAGTGCCCGAGGTTGATCCGCTCGCACACGTGGTTGCGCTGCTCGAGCTCGTCGACGAAACCGAGCGCGTAGTCGGCGCCTGAGATCTCGGCGGTCCCGTCCTCCTTGGTGACCATCACGTCACCGCCCACGCGGTACTTGCCCGTCGCCTCGCCGGGAGCGTGCGAGCCGAACCGCAGCGCCGGGCTGACGTAGAGCCAGTCGAGACCCTCGCCGTTGGCCTTCAGCCACTCATAGACCCTGACCTGCAGCATGCTGCCGGGCTTCGCGACGTCGGGCACGACGTCGGTGTCGACCAGGCGCGTGCCGCCTTCGTGGGGGACGAGACTGCCGGCTCCGCCGACCACCGCGATGCGGGTGCCGTGGGCGATCGCCGATCGCGACAGGCTGGGCATGGCCTCGACGAGGCCACGGCCCTGGTCGTCGGTGCCGCTGATCGCGAGCACGATGACGTCCGCCTCCGCGGCGACCTTCTCGACGAGGGCCTCGTCGAACACCGTGCCCTGTTCGTAGCCGACCGGCCCGGACGTGTCGTCGGGCAGGTTGCGGGTGTACGACGTGACCTCGTGGCCACGCCCGGAGGCCTCACGGACGATGTTGCCGCCCGCGTAGCCGGTGCCACCGAAAACAGCGATCTTGCTCATGTCTTGCTCCTAGTCGAGGGTAGGGGCAGGCGGCATCGCCGCCTGCCCCCCGAGGCGTCCTTAGGACGAGAGCTGCGACGGAAGACGCTTCTCGATGAGCTGCTCGGCCTCTTCGACGATGCGGCTGACCAGCTCGGCGCACGTCGGCACGTCGCGGATGAGGCCCTGCACCTGGCCGGCCCACCACAGACCGCCGTCGACGTTGCCCGCGCCGAGCACCTCGCGACGTCCGCGCTGGCCGGAGGCCAGGTGGGCGATGTCGGCGAAGGTGCTGCCCTGACGCTGCTCGATCTCGTGGATCTCATCGGAGACCGCGTTCTTCGCCACCCGGGCGCTGTTGCTGAAAGGACGGAAGACGATCTGCGTGTCACGCTCGGTGTTCTGCACGATCTGACGCTTGACGTTCTCGTGCACGGGCGCCTCGGCCGTGGCGATGAAGCGCGTGCCCATGTTGATGGCGCTGGCGCCGAGCGCCAGGGCGGCGACGAGGCCGCGGCCGTCACCCAGGCCACCGCTGGCGATGACCGGGATCTCGAGCTGCGAGGTCGCCGCGGGGATGAGCACGAGGCCGCCGATGTCGTCCTCGCCGGGGTGGCCGGCGCACTCGAAGCCGTCGATGCTGACCGCGGCGACACCGAGGCCCTGTGCCTTCAGCGCGTGACGCACGGCGACGGCCTTGTGGATCACCTTGACGCCGGCGGCGTTGAACTTGGGCATGTACTCAGCCGGGTTGTTGCCGGCCGTCTCGATGATCTTGACGCCGCTATCGATGATCGCGTCGATGTACTCGCCGTACGGAACGGGCTCGACCGTGGGGAGGATCGTCATGTTCACACCGAAGGGACGGTCGGTCATCTCGCGGGTGCGGGCGATCTCGGCAGCCAACGCCTCGGGCGAGGGCTGGGTCAGGGCGGTCAGGAAGCCCAGCGCGCCGGCGTTCGCCACCGGGGCGATCAGCTCTGCGACACCAAGACCTGTCATGCCCCCGCAGACGATCGGGTGTTCGACACCGAAAGTCTGCGTGAAGACGTTGCTGAACATACGTATACCTCCACGATTGGCTGAGAGGCAGGCCGACGGCCTCCTCCGGCACTTCATCGCACATCATGCACGACGCGGGCTGACCATCGCAATGCTTACCGTAGGGAGGTCAGTTACGCTGACGAATCTCGCCGGCAGACGGGCCGGCGATGCCGAGCCCACGAAGAATGAGGCCGCCGTGAACAACACCTTCCGCGACAGGGTGCGTCTGGCTATCGAAGCCGGCGTCGCCACCATCACACTCGATCGCGCCGACAAGGGAAACGCCCTCGATCTCGACATGGCGAAGGGGCTGCTCGAGGCCGGCGACGCCACCCTCGCGAGCCCCGACGTCCACGCCGTCGTCCTCGACGCGGCGGGCTCGAGCTTCTGCGTGGGCGGCGACCTGCGCGAGTTCGCGACCCAGGACTTCGACGCCGACTACATCGCCTCGCTCGCCGGCACCCTGCACGAGTTCCTGACCGCCCTGCGCGAGTCCGACCTGCTCGTGGTGACGGCCGTCCAAGGAATCGCGGCGGGCGGCGGCATGGGCCTCGCCCTGTTCGGCGACATCGTCCTGATGGGCTCCTCGGCACGCATGCGCGTCGCCTACACCGCCGCCGGACTGAGCCCCGACTGCGGCGTCTCGTTCCAGCTGGCCCGCACCCTCGGACCCGCACGAGCAGCCGAGCTCACCCTGACCAACCGCATCATCGACGCCGACGAGGCACTGGCCTACGGCCTGGTCAGCCGGGTCGTGGCCGATGACGAGCTGAGCGCCGAGGCGCAGGAGATCGCGGCCCTGCTGGCCGCCGGTCCGCAGGCCGCCCTCGCCGCCTCGGTGCGCCTCCTGCGCGACGCCCATCAGCACACCTGGTCGCAGCATCTCGACGCCGAGGCAAGCAGCATCGTCGAGATGACCCGGCTCGCCGATGGCCGCGAGGGCGTGAGCGCCTTCCTCGAGCGTCGCCCGCCGGTGTTCGGCACCCCCAGCTGAGACCACAGATCCGCCGCCACCGCATCGAGCGGTGACGGCGGATCTGTGGGGATGACTAGCGCGAGAGCGGGTCGCGCGGCAGCCCGAGGATGCGCTCGGCGATCACGTTGCGGGTGATCTCAGAGGTTCCACCGGCGATCGACAGGCAGCGGTCGAAGACGTACTCGTACGCGACCCTCGCCTCCTTGCCCGTCAGGGCGGCGAGCCCACCGATGTCCATGCCGGCCTCGGTGACCTGCTGGGCGTGCTCGGCCGAGAGGAGCTTGGAGATGTTGCCCTCGGCGCCCGGGCCCGAGCCGGCAACGGCGCGCGCCGCCGACCGCACGTTGAGCAGACGCATCGCCAGCTCCTGCGCGATGAGGCGTCCGACCTGACGACGCTTGCTGGCGTCGTCAGCGGCGTACACATCGAGCATCCCGACCAGGTCGTACGCCGAGACACCCTCCATGCTGCCGTTGCCGATCGAGACGCGCTCGTTGCCGAGCGTGGCGCGAGCGACCTTCCAGCCGCCGTTGACCTCGCCGACGACGTTCTCGTCGGGCACGAAGACGTCATCGAAGAAGACCTCGTTGAACATCGACTCGCCGGTGATCTCACGGAGAGGACGGACGGTGACGCCCTTCGCCTTCATGTCGACGACCATCGCGGTGATGCCCTCGTGCTTCTTGGCGTCCGGATCCGTGCGGATCGTCGCGAGGCCGACGTTGCAGTTCTGCGCACCGCTCGTCCAGACCTTCTGGCCGTTGAGCATCCAACCGCCGTCGACCCGGGTGCCACGCGTGCGCACCGCGGCGGAGTCCGAACCGGCGCCGGGCTCGGAGAACAGCTGGCACCACTGGAGCTCACCGGCGAGGCTCGGGGCAACCCAGCGCTCGACCTGCTCGGCGTTGGCCTGCTGCGTCAGGGTCAGGACGACCCATCCACCGATGCCCAGCGAGGGCAGCTTGACGTCGGCGAACTCCTCCTCGATGACGAGCTGCTCGACCGGGCTGGCGTTGCGTCCGTACGGCTTCGACCAGTGCGGCACCAGGTAGCCCGAGGAAGCGAGGCTGGCGCGGCGCTCGGACTCGTCGAGCTTCCAGTAGCTCTCGACGTAGGCGTGCGCCTCCTCGCGGTAGGCCGCGGCCTCCGGCGGCAGGTCGAGCGCGAGCGTGCGGCGCACACCCGAGGCCGCGATGTCGACGAGGTCGGCAGTCGGCTCGTTGGCCGCGCCGAACACGAGGTTCAGGACAGTGGCACGCTTGAAGTACAGGTGGGCGTCGTGCTCCCAGGTGAAGCCGATGCCACCGTGCAGCTGGATGTTCTGCTGCGCGGCCTTCTGGTAGCCCGGCAGCGCGATGGCCGCGGCCGCAGCGGCGACCAGCGCGGCCTGCTCGGAGTCGACGTCGACCCGTGCGGCGTCCCATACGAGCGCGGCGCTCAGCTCGGCCGAGACACGCATGTTGGAGCAGTGGTGCTTGATGGCCTGGAAGGTGCCGATGGGGCGACCGAACTGCTCGCGGATCTTGGCGTACTCGACAGCCATCTCGGTCGTCGCGTAGGCGCCGCCGACGGCTTCGGCGCTGGCCAGCACACGGCCGATCGTGATGGCGAGGGCGCGGCCTCCGCGGATGACCGCGGCGTCGTCGACCGCGAGACCGGTGACGGTCACCTCGGCGAAACGCAGCGTCTGGTCGAGGCTCGTGGTCTCCTCGATGCTGACGCTCGCGTCGTTGGCCTGGACGACAAGCAGGTCGTCGCCCAGCGGGAGCAGCAGCAGCTGGGCCAGGGTCGCGGCGAGCACGGGCCCGGCGGAGCCGGACACCTTGCCGGACGCGTCACGGGTGAGCTCGACACCCAGCGAGATGGCGGCGACCGTCTCGCCAGAGGCGAGTCCGGGGAGGTAGGCGGCACGCTGCTCGTCGGTGCCGAGGGCATCGATGACGGCCGAGCTGATCGTGGTCGGCAGGAGCGGCACCGGGGCCACCACTCGTCCGGCCTCCTCGAGCAGCAGGGCGAGCTCGGAGAGCCCGTAACCCTGTCCGCCGAACTCCTCGGGCAGGTGCATGCCCGGCCAGCCAAGCTCGCTCAGCTTCGCCCAGAGCGGGTCGAGCTCGTCCTTCGGTGCGTCCAGATGGGCACGGGCAGGGCCACGGCCTCCCTGGTCCTGGAGGAACGAGCGCGCGACGGCTTCGAACCCCTGGTGGTCTTCGGTGATGGCGAGAGCCATGGGACTTCCTCTTCTCGGGCGTACGACAAAGGTTCAGGACGGGAACGCCGTCCCTGCGGCGGCCAGATCGGAGCGGGCGAAAGAGGCCGTTTCGATCGGAGCCACGAGAGTAGCGACAGGTTTACCGTTGCCATATCGGTATCACGTACAGGGCATTGTTCGCACCTATTCGGGAAATGTACCTGAGGGCCGGCATTCGAGGCCTTGAGGGCCGTGGCAGAATAAAAGAGAACCATGGTGACACAGGTCTCATCCATGACCTACAGTTGAACCATTCCGCTCCACGTGCCACAGGCGGACCAACCACTACTCTGGAGGCCACATGCTCCCCAATGATGCTCAGATCATCTCAGTTGATGATCACGTCATCGAACACCCCCGTGTCTGGCTGGACCGCCTGCCGGCGAAGTACCAGGACGTCGCCCCGCGCATCGAGCGCGACGAGTCCGGCAACGACTTCTGGATCTACGAGGGTGAGAAGGCCGGAAACTTCGCGCTCAACGCCGTCGCCGGCAAGGATCCCAAGGACTTCGCCCTTGATCCCCGCACGTACGACGACATGCTCCCGGGCTGCCACGACATCAAGGACCGCCTGAAGGACATGGACATCGAAGGCGTCCACGCTCAGCTCTGCTTCCCGAACATGGGCGGCTTCGCTGGCAAGACCT
>Ga0164243_10003370_pt1 | contig 25605 bp, 18 predicted proteins | sample OricompcompostOP_FD_108781 | JGI IMG/M metagenome (GOLD analysis project Ga0164243, IMG submission 108781) | Organic Plus compost microbial communities from Emeryville, California, USA - Original compost - Organic plus compost (OP) | ecosystem: Engineered > Solid waste > Mixed feedstock >...
ACCGATACCTAGGTCGGAGAGTCCGATAATGGTCGGAAATATCGTCAGCGTAAGCCATTCACCGTAATATGCCGCTCCCCAAGCAGAGATGAAGAAAGGCACCAAAGCCAGTTGCTCAAAGACGCGGATGAGTTTTTGAAATACTGTTGCCAGTCCGTTTTTCAGCAAATTTTTTTTCAAAGACATGGCTTCACTAGATGGCGTGCTTGATAGCGTCGGATAGCCTTTCTATTTCTTTATCGATGACAGCCGGATCAATGGGCCGGATTATGCCTTCACGATCCCGCTGATACCCTAGACGATCGAATATCCCGGCGCGAGGGCTATTGGTGAGTAGCTTAGCGGGCTTGTTGAATGCTACACTTACAGCGCAGGAATGTACACGATCTGATATTGTGAAGTCAGCAGATTTGTAGATCGAAAGGTAGGATAGGGGATTGAAACTCATGAATGAATTCGGGTGAGAAAACTTGACATGATAAAAATGTGTCGATAAGTCTTGATGAACCCTAATGATCCGATGGTTGCCGAGATATCTCTGCTGCGGCCGCCAGGCGTTCAAGTGCCGTGAATAACGATGTTTTAATCCAAAAAGTGAGGCTTTTCGTTGTAATTTGATGTTTTCAAGAGTCACATTGCCTTCTACTTGGTAGAGCGGCTCCAGTTCGTTGTAAAAGCTACTGATGAAAAAGGGCTGTTGGGGAGTATATTCCAGTACGGGCAACATCCGATTGACGAGGAAGGCGGTACATATGCCGTTGTACAAATTGATATTGAACGGTTTGAATCTGTTAAACGTCTCTTCGTCCCGTGTGGCCATGAGCAGAGGCGGATATTGTTCGAGAAAGGTGCCGGTCGCTAACGTTGCCTGATCGGATATATGTGCCGAGGAGACGCTGATAAGTGCATAACGATCGCCCCTCGCAACGATCTGCTTAATCTTTTCACCGTAGTTCTCGATAAGCTTTTTGACGATGGGGCCTGAAAAAATGTGTACGTCGGCATGTTGATCGTCCATCAGGAGATAGGCCTTTGCCAAGTGCTTTTTGGATCGAGGCCTAAACGCACGTTTGAACGGGCCTTCTCCCATATACACTTCCTGGTCCGGATACAATTGCTTGAATAGCGCGAAGAGTGTGCTCTGGTAAAAGCCGTCTCCAATGTTGTTCCACGTTGAATTTTCAACTAAAATTTTCATCTATATGTGTTGTTTTTATGAGGCAATAACGTTTGAATACGACAGGCTACCCCACCAGATGTTCCCATTGGGTCGTATTATCTTTTCGGAAAATCTCCAGATCGGATGCGACCATTTCTTTGCAGAGTGCTGGTAAATTGTATTGGGGCTCCCAACCTAATTTAGTCTTTGATTTCGTGGGATCGCCGATTAGCAGGTCCACTTCAGTAGGGCGAAAATATGCGGGATCCACACTGACGACTTCCTGACCAGCCTTAAACGAGAAGCCTGAACTGTCCACCGATTTGATTACACCCTTTTCATGGATTCCCTCACCCGTGAATTCTACTTCAGCACCAACTTCTGCAAATGCCATTTTCACGAAATCCCGGACCGGCGTAGTGATGCCTGTGGCAATGACATAGTCTTCCGCCTTTTCCTGCTGAAGGATAAGCCACATGGCGTGTACATAATCTTTCGCATGACCCCAATCGCGACGGGCATCCAGATTACCCAGAAACATTTTCTGCTGCAGGCCGAGGGCGATGGCTGCCACTGCTCGGGTAATTTTGCGCGTGACGAACGTTTCGCCCCGTAGTGGGCTTTCATGGTTAAAAAGAATTCCATTGCAGGCATACAGGTTGTACGCCTCCCGATAATTGACCGTGATCCAGTAAGCATACAGCTTGGCAACCGCGTAAGGACTCCGTGGATAAAAAGGAGTAGTTTCACTTTGGGGTACTGCCTGTACCAAACCATACAATTCAGAAGTAGACGCTTGATAAATACGTGTCTTTTTTTCCAATCCCAATATACGGATGGCCTCTAATAGGCGCAGTGTGCCAATGCCATCGGCGTTGGCTGTGTACTCCGGTGTATCAAAACTCACTTTCACATGGCTCATAGCCGCCAGGTTGTAAATCTCATCGGGCTGTGTCTCCTGGATGATACGGATCAGGTTGGTGCTATCGGTCATATCACCGTAATGCAGCTTGAATCGTACATTTTCATCGTGGGGGTCTTGATATAAGTGATCAATACGGTCGGTATTGATTAGTGAGGAACGACGTTTGATGCCGTGTACCATATAACCTTTTTTAAGTAATAATTCAGCGAGATAAGCGCCGTCTTGTCCATTTACGCCGGTGATGAGTGCTGTTTTCATAAAGCTTTTTACCTTATTTATCGTTCCACATAAGTGTGTTGAAGGAAATCTTGATATGCTTTCGATATCCCTTTTTCTAATGATGTTCTGTGTTTCCAGCCTAAATTGTGCAGCTTACTGACATCCATAAGCTTGCGTGGCGTGCCATCTGGTTTACTGGTGTCGAACACCAATTTGCCGCGGTAATTGACAACATCCTTTACCAACTCGGCTAGGTCTTTGATCGTGAGGTCTTCTCCGGTGCCTACGTTGATCAGTTCACGCTCACTGTAATAATTCATGAGATAGACACAGGCCTCTGCCAAATCATCGGCATACAGAAATTCGCGTTTGGGCGTGCCGCTTCCCCAGATTGTTACGCTGGATTGACGGGCTTCCTTGGCTTCGTGAAAACGGCGGATCAGCGCTGGCAATACGTGCGAATTTTCAGGGTGGTAATTATCACCTATACCGTAGAGGTTGGTTGGCATGACGCTGATAAAATCTTTGCTGTATTGATCCCGATAGGCTTCACACAACTTAATGCCTGCGATTTTGGCAATGGCATACGGTTCGTTTGTCGACTCTAACGGGCCGGTTAAAAGATATTCTTCTTTCAGCGGCTGCGGTGCCATTTTGGGATAAATGCAACTGCTTCCCAAAAAGAGTAGTTTTTTGACATCGTATTGATGTGCGGCATGGATAACGTTAGTCTCCATGATCAGATTTTCATAGATGAAATCTGCCCGATAGGTGTTATTGGCTAGGATACCACCAACTTTCGCCGCCGCAAGAAACACATATTCGGGGCGCTCAGACGCGAAAAAATCGGCTACGGCCCGCTGATTGCGTAGATCGAGTTCTGCCGACGTCCGTAGAAGCAAGTTGTTGTATCCCGCCTGTTCTAAGTGCCGCCTGATCGCACTACCTACCATGCCGCGATGACCGGCTACGTAAACGGTTGCATGTTTATCCATTCTAAGTTGTTTATGTTGTCATTTTTTAAAAAATGGAAGCCAAGATTTTCGTTTCTCGGGTGTATTTTCGCCGTAATTGCCATACCCATAGCTGTAGCCGTAACCATATCCGTATCCTGAGTTTTTAGTTTGGATATCATTAACGATAAGCGCAATTTGTTTCATTTTTCCACTTTGATGGAGTTCGTTGGGTATTTGCAACTGACGTTTGTGCGTAACTTTCGGCCGTACCAAATACAAAGTAAGGTCCGCATGTTGGCTGAGCAGTTGTGCATCGGTGACCAACCCCACGGGAGGGGCATCAATGATGATTGTATCAAATGTTTGTTTTAGATAGGTCATCAACTCATCCATACGCTTGCTCAGAATCATTTCGGCAGGATTTGGCGGAATGGGGCCTGAACTGATCAGATAAAGTCCCTCGTGTACACCCGACGGCCTAATGATGCTTTCGGGTGTTTGAGAGGAGGAGATAATGTAATTGGTAAATCCGAAGTTGTTTGGTATATCCAGTTTGATGGATAGATTTGGCTTGCGCAGATCCATTTCCAACACCACAACTTTTTTGCCGGAAATGGCAAAAATCATAGCCATATTCAGTGCAACAAAGGATTTGCCTTCTCCGCTCGTACTTGAAGTCAGGAGAATGGTCGGCTTGTTAATATGACTTAAATAGAAAGCCAAATTGGTGCGAAGCGCCCGGAATTGCTCGGCAATTGGCGTGCGGGAATCCCTCGTTACTACCAGCGTCTGCTTCGAGGCGCTGTGGCTGATTTCTCCAACGATGGGAAGAGCAGTTTGCTTTTGTATGTCTTCCCGACTGCGAACACGGGTATTCAGTAGATCGCGAAGATAAATACTCGTCGCCGGGATGATAAGGCCTATTAACAAGCCCATGGCTAATGTGCGTGTGCGTCTTGGGGAGAATGGCAATGTCTTCGCTTTGGGCGGGTCAATTATCCGGCTATTGGAGATATTGGCTGTCTTGCTGATAGCGGTTTCTTCCCGCTTTTGCAACAGATAAACGTATAGTTCCTGTTTGATCTGCTGCTGTCGGGCGAGATCGAGGTATTGTCTTTCCGTAGCAGGAACACGCCTGACTTCCGATTCCAGCTGGCCAGTTTTACGGCGAAGCTCGTTTCGGGTCGTTTCAAACCGGTTTCGAGTGTTCTTCAGGTTTGCTAACATATCGGCACGCAAGTTGGTCAGTTGCTGGTCTAAGTTTTGAACCGTCGGATTGTTGGGTGTCGCACTTAGCAGACGCCGATCGCGTTCCAAGAGCAACGTATTATAACGTTCTACTAAGCTATTAAACACCATGTCGTCAGGTAACAATGCACTGGGTACGACCCGCTGGTTTTTCGGATCTATCACGTACTCGCGTAAATTGTCCAAAATGGTAAGCTGCGTTTCCACTTCGGACAACTGCTTTATGTATTCTGCTGAATTTTCCAGTAACAATTGAGATTGAGTGGAGATATCTGCAAGTTGTTTAGACTGTCTAAATACTTGGATATCACCCTCAACAGCGCCCAATTCCTGTCCTACAAACAGCAAGCGATTGTCGATAAAAGCAATGGTACTATCGGCAATCGTGTTTTTGTCCTGTAAGTTGTTTTCTGTATACGTTTCGAGAATAGTCCTCAGAACGCTTTCGCCCTTAGCTTTGATGGGATAGTCAAATGATAAGTCGATAATGGACACCTGCTTATTTGTTACGCCAACTGACAGCCGTCCCATGTATTCGTTTACCCTTGTATCAAAAGGTACCACTTCAAATCGGTAGGTCGTTTTGCTAATGGGCACTTTAGGATTTCGGCTAATGAGTACTGAGCCTACACCGGGAAGGTCAATCGTGGTGCCAAAGGTGGTTTCCTGCTCAAAATGATCTTGACTAATGTTGATATGCTCATTGTCTTTTAATTGCAAACGAAATGTTCCGCCGGTCAACGAATCAGGGCGCAGCAACGTAACGTCAAAAGGTGAAGGATATACTTCCACATCACGGACATCCCCGGGGACGAAGTAATTGACCTGTGCATTATGCTTACGCACTACCTGCTCCATCAGATAGCGGGTCTTCAGGATTTCCGCTTCGTTGTCTACCGAATTGACACCGCCAAAAAGGCTATTTAGGTCGCCCATAAATACGCCCGTCCCGGTTGTGGAAGCACCTTTTTGTTCCTCGGTAACCAGCAATTTAGCATTGATTTTATATACCGGCGTACTGTAGCGCAAATTTAGGTAAGCAACGGTTAATCCGAGAATGCCAAATAAGGCAAACCAATACCAGTTGGCCCACAATTTGCCAAGGAACTCAATCAGCTTTTGATTGTCTTCTTGTCCTTCTCGTTCAAAATCATCGTCCTGCCATTCCTTCATAAGCTTTTATATCTTGTTGTCGTGTTAAAAAAGTCGAGATATGATGACTGTGATGATCGTTACTGCGCTCGCGAAGATCGAAATCGCTTGCGTACGTGCTACATTGGTGGAAGCCACCTTGCTCTTGCCTGGCTCCACATAAATGACATCGTTTTGCTTCAGGTAGAAGTAGGGCGATTCGAATGTTTCGTACGAATTGAGATTAAAGCGAACAAATTCTTTCTGTCCGTTGTTGTCCCGTACCAGCAAGACATTTTCCCGAAGACCATGAATGGTGAGATCACCCGCCATGCCGATGGCATCCAATAACGTTATTTTTTCATTAGGCACTGTATAGGTGGCTGGTTTCGCAACTTCTCCGAGCACCGTAATCTTAAAGTTGGCGAACCGAACCTGTACGGTAGGATCGTTGAAATATTTCGACGCCGCCTCACTGATAAGTTTGCGAGCTTCGGGCGTGGTCAAGCCTGCCACTTTGAGCGTGCCTAACATGGGAATAGTCACCTGCCCTTCTTCGTCCACCAAGTAGCCAGTGGGTACATTATCCCCTATCGTGGGAGCAGCCGGATTGCCTGCGTTGGCCGGATTGCCCGACAACTGATTGATGGATGCCGTGGTACCGCCATCGATGGTTTGGATGGTGATGTGCAGGATATCATCTACTTGAATCAATGGTTCGTGATAAGCAGCGAGATTCACCCATGGGCTATCGGTTGGGATGTCTCTGAAATAGATGGTTTTTTTGTTGGAAACGCAGGAACTTAATCCTACGAGTAGCCCTAATGTCAATATGTATAGCGTGTTTTTTGTCATGCGCTAAATAGTTCCTCGTTTTTAATCGGGTTTTTTTTAAAAGCAGCATATGCATCGCCGCTGAGTACAAATCGTTCAATAGCGGCCATGTGCTTGGCGTGGTGGAGATCGGTGCCGACCAGGTCTGCCATCCCATGCTTGAGTAGCCATTTGGCGGCTTTTCGGACGGGCGCACCATAATATCCGGAAGGTGATAATAAGTTGAGTTGAAACAAGCATCCCTGGCTTTTGAGTCGCTGATATCGTTCAGGGCGATCGTGGTAGAACACGTACCGCTCTGGATGGGCAAGGATGGGGGTGTAACCTTTTACTTGCAACTCAAATACATGCCGGTCGATCTCAGGATTTTCAGCAGCGTAAGACATTTCGATCAACACGTAATTGCCGGGTAACGTAAGCAACTGCATGTGCTGGTACGACGTTACAAAATCTGAATCAATCATGTATTCTGCAGCAGTCGCCAATTGGAATTCGGGAATTTCGACTGCGGCGACCGTTTGAAGTTGCCGTAAAGCCGCTCCGATGGTTTCTGCATTGTTGGGGTACATTTCCTTGAACACATGCGGAGTAGCATAACTCCCTCGAAGTCCTAGGGCATGTAAGCGTTTTAAAAACCCGATGGATGATTCGATATCCGGCGAACCGTCGTCGATGCCCGGTAGAATGTGAGAATGCATGTCTGTTTGCAGCCAAGACAAGTTGGTGGCAGTCTTTGCTTTTGTTAAGACGCTAAATAAACCCATATCCTTAGTAGCTGTTTTACGAAAGCTTAATGTGCATTCTCTTCACCTGTAATCACATTGATTGCCGTCATAAATACGATACGTACGTCGAGCATGGCAGTCCAATTTTCGAGATACCAAATGTCGTGAGCGACGCGACGTTCCATGAGTCGTGGGTCGGTGGTTTCTCCCCGGTAACCGTTAATCTGTGCCCAGCCGGTAATGCCAGGTTTAAGAAATTGCCGGGTCATATAGTGATCGATGATGGCGCTGTACTGCTCGGTATGTTTGAGCATGTGCGGCCGTGGGCCTACAACGCTCATGTGGCCTTGTAATACATTAAGGAACTGAGGTAGTTCGTCTAGACTGGTGCGACGCAGAAAAGCTCCAATGCGGGTAATGCGGCGGTCTCCTCGTGTGGCCTGTCGGTCGTCACTTTCATTATTAACGCGCATACTACGGAACTTATAGCACCAAAAAGGTTTGTTGTCGCGGCCGGTACGTTGCTGCTTAAACAAAATGGGACCACGGCTTTCCAACTTGATGAGCATGCCAATAAGGGGGTATAACCAACTTAAGATCAATACCACCACCAGCAGGCTGAACAATACATCGAATAAGCGCTTTTTAAATCGCCCCTCGATGTCGTACACCGGCTCTTGCCGGATGCTAATGACCGGTACGTCGCCGAGAACGCTGATATTGTAAGGTACCTTGTCCTGCCTCGTCAGGTCGGGAACAAGCTTGACTCGTAAACAATGTCGCTCACCCGCTTCGACGAGTGCTGCCGCCTGAGGAATGCGGTGCGGTGGCAACGATACATACACTTCTTGAATCCCTTTTGCTACGGCCCGAAGGAATTGCTTTTCGGCAGCCTTTGTAATACCTCCCGACTCGGAAAGTAGCAAGTCGTCTCGCTCGGTCAAATACCCTTCGAACAGGTAGTTGCGCTCATGCGCCCGGAAGTAATTCGCGAGACTACGTCCACCCTCGTTTTTGCCCATGATGGCAACCGTCTTGCGGATGCGGAAGTGTTTCTCCAGCAGGCCCTGAATATAAGTTCCCACGAGTCGGCTACCCAATAGGAAAACGCCAAATATCACATAAAAACTTAGTAGGAATGCACTCGCGTCGACACCTTGGCCGTGGGCAAGGAGTAGGTACGCAGAAAATAGTATCGCATGGAGGAAAACTGCGCGTAATGTAGCTCGATAGATATTTTCGAGGTGATCCAGGGTAGATTGGAGATACAATCGGAAAGAAGCTCCAGACAGCAACCACAATAAATTGACTACCGGCAAATAATATCGATAAAGCGTACTGGCGTCCCCATAATAATACAGCCGCGTGATCTCGCTGGCTATCGCAAATGTGAGATTGAGAAAAAGTAAATCCGTGAGGATCAAAACAAACTTCAAAAGAAAAATATAACGCGTTTGCATCGTAAATTCATGATAAAAAGCAAAGAACCGAATTGACTGTGCTCTAAACGTTAATAAAATGGTAGATGAATGTTAAAAAATATTAACGTTTTGTATTTGTTTTAATGATTCTTTTAAAGAATCGGTAGAATTATTGGGTGATATCCAAAAAAAATGCCAAATATTTCAAACTCGGGTATCGAAAAAGTGAATTGTTGCAAAATATGTCGATTTTTTAAGTTTAAGGTGCTTTCTGTACGAAAAATTGATGTTATGATTTTTTTTGTTAATGGTGAAGCTATCTGGTAAATCAGACAAAGAAATTACCAGATAGCTTGCGTTGAGGGCAGTGACTATAATTCACTACACTTTTCGGACAGTATGGCCAAATTGGTGGCTCCGGCTTTCGTTCCGATGATGTCACCCGGTTCAATGCCCACCGTGCCGCTATTGTCTTCTTGCACCTGGTGGCCGCCAACGATTTTGACTTCGTTACCCCAAACTGCCTTGAAGTCGTATATTACGGTTTCGACCGTCAGCAACCGGGTGGAAAGGAAGCCATTGGTGACCACTCCTAAAAATGCGTAACTGTCACGGCTGTTGTGTTCCTTATAATATAAATAGAATGTAGGCAATACAGAAATCACGTCGGACCGGCCGGGGCAACGTACATACAGCTGTAGCGTGACGGTAGGATCATTCACGGTGGCTGGGTCGCTGAGTGAAAGGATCGTCGCGCCGCCGCAGGTGGCGTTGACGGCCTGCTCGCCCAATATCGCACCGCGATTATCGCGCACCCGGATAGTAACGCCCTGAGTGGGCAGATAATTGAATTTTACAGTTCGATTGTCTGCATTAATGGACACTGTAATGGCAGCGGCCACTTTGCCCGCTACGACGGCTTCGATGGTTAGCGGATAACTCACGCCAGAATCAAACCACGAGGCTTCCAATTGTATGGTGGCAGGTTGTTCGCAGGCTTGCAAAAAATTGCCGCTCAGGAACCACGTTAGATGGTCAGTGGAAAAGGTGGAAACCAGCGCATCTCCATCGGCCTCCACTGTGGCCTCCTGTTCGTAATCCCATCGTGCTTCATGGGGGAAGTAGCTGAATACGGTCAATTGATCGCCTAGGGCTATGGGAGCATCGGTGTTGACATTATGAAACCCGGGATCTAGCTGTTGCGCAATTTCGATGGGCTGACTGAATCGGCGTACCGGGACACCCCCCACGAAAAATTCGATATTGGTAAAAGCCGCAGGGTTGAATACGCCTGAATAGGCATTGCTGGATTCAGCCAAGTAGATGTTGCTCGTTGCCAGGCTGCCACCGGGAAAAATGCTGAGCGCGCCTTTCTTGTCTGTGTCGGCATTAATGATGGAAGCCGTCAGCTCAGTGCCTGTGAGGATATTGCCGTTTTCATCAAGAAACTGGGTGCCGACAGGCAGGGTGATCTGCACGGATTGCTCTGAGGCGTTGCTCAACGGCGTAGTGAGGATCAGCGTTTTGTTAATGGCGTTATCTACCAACGCCGCGGTAGGCGTATACACAGTGACACCGGCAGGTGCGGCACCTAAATCCATTACACTTATTGCATTGATGCTGGAAAACTGCTGGTCAACGATGGTAACGGGAATAACTTGCGTGAGATAACCCGATCCGCTTAATTCTACTTGGAACACAATCGGATTGCCGGGCGTAGGCTCATGTTCGGGATGGATACCTAGATTCAACAGTCCACCGTCGAGCTTGAACTGCTTGCGTCCTTCCAGATTGTAAATGTATGCGGCATCACGACCTTTGATGGTCACCGAAAGGTTGGATAGTGGCTCGCCCCCGATATCCGATACGTGCAGCAGTGTGGTGTATTTGAGGATTTCGGAGCTTACCAGGATATTTACATCCTTCAATGGGTTCTCGCAGCTTTGTGCGCCCGCCAAAGCCAGCAACCCCGTAAGCATATAGGACATGGTTTTTTTCATAGGAATTTTCTTGTTTCGAGGGAGTATTTTTATTTTAGTTTAAATCGATAGTTGACGCCCAATTGGAGCTGGGGTAAGAACCGGTAGTTTTTGATGTTCCGTTCAATAATAGGCCCATTGGTTTGATTGTATTCGAGCAGTTTGGTGCCCGTCAATTGTACAGACGGAGCAGAGAGGTAATAGCCACCTAATCCGACATCCAAACCGAAACGGTTGTCAATCCATATATCTGTCAGGGCTAGCCCGAGGTAAGGCGCTATAGTTTCATTCCATTTTATATGGGTGTCGACCTCACCGATCAAGTAATAGGGTACCTCGATGTCTCCATAAAAGTAGCTTTCGTTTAATGTGGTTTGAATGTAACCTTTGGCCTGCATAAAGTATCCTCCGCCGGCGTTGATGATGAGGTGTCGGAAAAAACCACTGGCTTTGTAGAACGGTGCCCAATCGAAGAGTATGTGCACGTTGTGCAACCGGGCCCTTACCTGTGAGCGCGTTTCATGTTGGCCATAGGTTCCGATAATCTGGGTATCAAATGGCATGAGGCTAAACCCAGCTTGGATACCAAACTGATTACCGAATGGCTGATAAAACTCCAACCCACCTCCGGCGGTTCCTACCAAGATGCCAAGCGAGGGCGAAATTGGGTTTTCAACTTTGGTTGAGGATAGGCGCTGTCCATGGACCGACAACAGGCACAACAGGCCTATTACAATGCAAACTGTTTGTTTTTTCATTGGAACAATTATTGATTTCTTGCCAGCATTCAATGGCATTAATGAATGCGTTGCATTTTGTTTTTCAAGGGCAATGAAACTTGCATTTGCCTAAGGCTTCTGCAGGTTTCATAGGTAGCTTTTTAAATAAATCCTTTGTCCAACAGTGGCGATGTGAAACCTAATACCACACATAACACCACAATACAAAGAATAGTTTAATTTATTTGAATAATGCGTTTCATTGATGCTTTAATTAAGCTTTTTTAGACGGTAGATGGCGTAATCGGGTATTGATGTCTCAAATTGGAAGTGAAAATCCGCTGTTAATGATTTTTTATTAATTAAATCACTCGATTAACTGCTGAAAGTCTAATTATTGTATTTGTTTTTTTCTGGACGATAGATGTTTTTCTGTCGTAAAGGTAGGGAAATTCGGATAAAAGAAATAAAAGATAGGATAAAATACGGACAAATGGGGTTGTTTTTGCTTAAAACAACCCCATTTGTCCGTTATTATCCATCTTGATGTCATCGGGATTGGTGATTTCAAAGTCGACATTTGGCCGTTCCTTCGAAGGAGGTTGCTCTACAGCCGCGGTATCTTTATCGGTATTGCCTGAGTCGTTGTGTGCTGATTCAGTAGTACTCTTTTCCACATCCGACGTGTCAGCGGACTGTTCTTTTGCCGGATTCGCAGTTTCTTTAGGTACTGTTTCTTCATTCACTGTTTCTTCGACACTCATATTCACCACGCGGGTCACCTCGTGTGGGCTCAACCGGTTACCTTGCGCCTTCATGCCCTTGATATCGATGATTTCGGCTAGGTTTTGTTCAACTGTCTCGGGCGTGCGTGATTTACCCTTGAGTACGTCGATTTGAACCAAAGGTGCGGCAACAGCGGTAATAAGTATGAGCTTTGACCCCGCTTCTTCATTGATAATCGACGTACGTTTGCCGATTGGCGTATCTTCAAACAGGAAGCGCTTGACATAGTAAACGCCCGACTTGCCGTCGCGGTGCACTGCGGTATACACACGCTGCGTATCGTACTTTTCAATGCGGATCAGTTTATCGTCAAAGTGATTGCTCAGATCAAAACTACTTAATTCATACGTTCCGTCGGCCATCACCGTGAGTATTTTGTCGTCGCCGTCAAACTCGCCAAGGTACTGGCCACGCCCATCAGCGTTCAGTCGTTTAAGCACGTCGTCAAACCAGATTTTCCGGCCAGACAAGGTAGATACCCCCTTGCTTTTAAGCACGATTTTTTTGACCGGATACTTGGTTACAATGTTGCCCTGTGAACTACGGCCCTTGATGGCGATTTCAGCAAAATCGATGTCCATTTGCAGCTTCCGTAGTTTGGAATGAGGCTTCAGCTGTACGTTCACCACCTCCGCTTCGCCGTTGGGATTGGCGGTAAAATACAGGACCTTGGAGCCTTTCTCACCTTTAGTGAGGTCATATTCTTTATCACGCGTTACACCCAATACCGAAAAGCGTTTCACATACGATACGCCCGATTTGCCATCGCGGTAGATGAGGTTGTATACGGTACGGTCATCGCCTTTTTTAAATACCGCTACATGAATGATGTCCTTACCCACGAATGCCTTGTCCTGTACTTTGGTGACCATACACTTGCCATCGGCGCGGAAAACGATGACATCGTCGAGATCGGAGCAGTCGCCCACATATTCATCTTTTCGCATGCCGGTACCCACAAACCCGTCGATGCGGTTTACGTAGAGTTTAACGTTGGCAAGGGCTACCTGGGCGGCCTCCACCCGGTCAAATATCCGGATCTCGGTGCGCCGTTCGCGGCCTTTACCATATTTCTCCTTAAGCCGTTCAAACCACGCGATAGCATAGTCGGTAAGGTGTCTGAGGTGGTGTTTTACCTTCTTGATCTCCTCTTCCAGCGCGGCCATTTGTTCATCGGCCTTTTTTACGTCGAAGCGGGTGATGCTACTCATCGGTTTTTCGATGAGCTTTTTGTAATCTTCTGGCAGGATCTCCCGGTAAAACTGATCAAAAAACGGAGTAAACAGTCGCGTAAGCACCTGAACTACGGTCTCGAAATCACCTGAATTTTCGTAGTCGGGATGTTTGTACATCCCCTCCTGGATAAAAATCTTAAGCAGGCTGCTGAAGAATATTTTTTCCTGTAGTTCGCGCAGCCGGATTTCCAGCTCTTGCTTGAGCAGTGCCCTCGTCTGTTTGGTGTTTTCGATGAGCACGTCATTGACGCTCATGAAGTGCGGTTTGTCATCCCGGATGACGCATGTGTTCGGCGATATGGATACCTCACAGGCCGTAAAGGCATATAACGCATCAATGGTTACATCGGGCGAAATTCCTGGCGCGAGGTGGATGATGATTTCGACGTTTTGAGCCGTGTTGTCTTCAATCTTCTTAATCTTGATCTTACCCTTTTCGTTAGCTGTCACGACGCTGTCAATCAAGCCCCCGGTGGTCGTTCCATACGGGATTTCCGTAATGGCAAGCGTCTTTTTGTCGCGCTCTTCAATTTTGGCGCGTACCCGGATCTTTCCTCCGCGTTGCCCTTCGTTATAGGCGGAACAGTCGGCCAATCCACCCGTAGGAAAGTCGGGTAGTAGGTTAGGTCGCTCGCCGCGTAACACACCAATGGACCCGTCGATGAGCTCAATAAAGTTATGAGGCATAATCTTGGTGGCGAGTCCTACGGCAATGCCTTCGGCCCCCTGTGCAAGCAACAGCGGAAACTTAACCGGGAGTGTAACCGGTTCGCGATTGCGGCCGTCGTAACTCAACTGCCATTCCGTGGTGTCGGGATTGAAAACCACTTCGTTGGCAAATTTGGATAGGCGCCCTTCGATGTACCGAGGGGCCGCAGCGGAGTCGCCCGTAACCGGGTCACCCCAGTTCCCCTGGCAATCAATGAGCAGGGTTTTTTGGCCGATCTGTACCATGGCGTCGCCTATGGACGCATCGCCATGGGGGTGGTACTTCATGGTGTTACCAATGACGTTGGCGGCCTTATTAAACCGCCCATCGTCCATTTCTTTCAGCGAATGCAAAATGCGGCGCTGAACCGGCTTGAGTCCATCGTTGATATGGGGTACAGCCCGATCGAGAATCACATAGGAAGCATAATCCAAAAACCAGTTTTCATACAGCCCCGATAACGGAATGGTCTGGCTGTTGCCGAGCTGGTTGTCTTTGGATTCACTTTGGTTTTCTTCAGGAATGGGATTCGTCTCGTCGCTCATGTAAACGTGCTGATTTTTGGTGCGGTAAACTTAGATAAATTCGGTTTTATATGCAATATAATGGATGCATTTACCGTGGTAAGGACTTCGTCTTTCAGCTAGTCAGCTGTGTTTTGGCTTTTTGTGGACCTGCTGGACAGCGATGAATACATCATTAGCATCCCAGCGGCAACGCTCCATTCGGTTCGCGTTAACAGGGTAGCCCGCGATGAAAGTCGTTATCAGATTTCACGCCTACACATGCCGCAACCGTAACTTTTTCCATTTCCCGCCGTCAAATCCCCCAAAGCCCCGATGGCTTGCATATGCAGCTGAGTTTGGCTAAGTTTGAAGACGGAATAGAAGACGATTATATGAAGCCTGTCCGGGCAACGCCTGAGGGACTACGCGAGGAAAATACAGGTTGCACTACACCGTTGAGAACAAACTGCGAAGCATTTATAGATGCTGCTAAAAAAACAATAAATCAATAATTTAATTGCTAATGAAATCATTTTTTAAATACGTATTGGCCACCGTAACAGGCATCATCATTTCATCCATCCTGTTGGTGGTTGTCGGGCTTGTCATTATCGGCGCAATGGTCAGCTCGATGACAGCTGACAAAGAAACTGTGGTGTCGGACAACTCGTTGCTGCATATTGACTTGCAGCACCAAATCACGGAACGGACCATCCCGGACCCGTTTGAAGAACTAGACGTGCCAGGTTTTACCACCACCAAAAGTTTTGGGCTGAACGACATCTTAAAAGGTATTGAAGGAGCGAAGAATGACAATCGGATCAAGGGAATTTACCTCGATCTTTCAGCCGTTTCGGCGAGTTTCGCTACGTTACAGGAGATCCGCGACGCGCTGCTGGATTTCAAAACCTCCGGAAAATTCATTGTCGCTTATAGTGAAGGATATACCCAACGAGCCTATTACCTGGCATCGACCGCGGATAAAGTTTACGTGAACCCCGAAGGAACGATTGATTTCCGGGGACTGGCTTCACAGACGCCCTTTATAAAAGGGACGCTTGATAAATTAGGGGTGGAAATGCAAGTGGTCAAGGTAGGTACGTTTAAAAGTGCGGTAGAACCCTTCATCTTGGATCGCATGAGCGAGGCAAACCGCCAGCAGGTGACGTCCTTTTTAGGAAGCATCTATGATCATTTCGTTAATCAAATCGGAACCAGTAGAGGCATACCCGCGGATTCGTTGCGAGCCATCGCCGATAATTTTCTGGTGAAAACCGCAGACGACGCGGTGACCTACGGTTTAGCCGACGGTAAGCGCTATAAAGACGAACTACTCGGCGAATTAAAAGATTCACTCGATATCGACCCTGATAAAGATCTCAACGCCGTAGCGTTAACGAAGTATAAGCCATCCCGACAATCCAACCGCACATCGGTACGCGACCGGATTGCTGTGGTATATGCGGTGGGAGATATCGTATCGGGTGAGGGGGGCGACGACATGATCGGTTCTGAGCGCATTTCACGTGAACTGCGTAAAGTACGCAGGGATGATAAAGTGAAAGGGGTAGTTTTCCGCATTAATTCTCCGGGTGGCAGTGCATTGGCATCGGATGTGATCTGGCGCGAAGTGGATTTGCTCCGCAAGGAAAAGCCGGTGATCGTATCCATGGGCGACGTAGCTGCTTCGGGAGGTTATTATATTGCGGCGGCTGCTGACTCGATCTTCGCGCAGCCGAATACCATTACCGGATCCATTGGTGTTTTTGGCGTGATCCCGAATATGCAAGGACTGATGAATGAGAAGTTGGGCATCACTTTCGACGAGGTTAAAACCGGTAAATACGCTGATTTCCTGAGTAACGTGGATCGGCCACTCACCGTTGATGAGCGGAATATTCTTCAAATGGAGGTGAATCGGATCTATGACACCTTCTTACAGCGTGTGGCCGATGGGCGCCACCTGTCTAAGGAAGAGGTGGATAGCATTGGGCAGGGACGCGTTTGGAGCGGACAGCAGGCAGTCGACAACGGATTGGTAGATCGGTTGGGCAGTCTGGAAGATGCTATCGCCGCGGCCTCCAGAAAAGCAGGATTGGAGGATTACCGGTTGGTTACTTATCCGGCTATTAAGAACCCGTTTGAATCCTTGCTGGGTGGTTCGACCGACCGGATCAGTACCTGGTTCGCCCAACGGGAACTGGGCGATCAATACAAGTATTACGAACAGGTTAAAAGCGCACTCCGGCAACGGGGAATTCAGGCGAGGCTTCCCCTCACGTTTGATATTTATTGATGCCACACATTTCGATCACCGAATGTCCCCGCGATGCGATGCAGGGAATACGCCACTTTATTGCTACGGAGGTGAAAGCGGCCTATATCCAATTGCTCTTGAACGTAGGCTTTGATCGGCTTGACTTCGGTAGCTTTGTATCACCAAAGGCCATTCCCCAGATGAAGGATACGGCTGAGGTATTGAAGCAATTGGATCGATCGGTTAGCGCTACACAGTTGCTGGCGATTGTGGCTAACGTGCGAGGGGCGGAGGAAGCGGTGAGCTACGCGGATGTGGACGTTGTTGGCTTTCCGTTTTCCGTGTCGGAAACCTTTCAGTTGAGAAATACCAATCATACCATAGCTCAGGCATTGGAAATAGTAAAGGAGATCGTGGCCACCTGCCACGTAAATGGAAAAGTCCCCTTGATATACCTCTCCATGGGCTTTGGTAATCCATACGGAGACCCTTGGAGCCCGGCGATCGTGGCAGATTACGTGGATCGGCTGGTCGCCATGGGCGTGCGCGATTTCGCGTTAGCGGATACCGTTGGCACGTCTACGCCCGAAGGCATCGCACGGTTATACCAATATATTGGCAGTACATTTCCTGGAATTTCGCTGGGACTGCACCTACATAGCACACCGGCGGAGGGCCGCGATAAACTGATTGCTGCGCTGGACGCTGGATGTACCCGGTTCGATGCCGCTCTACGCGGCTTCGGAGGCTGCCCCATGGCCGACGATCAGCTGACCGGCAACATCGCTACCGAAACCTTATTGCAACTTCTCTACGAGCGCGGGATAGAAACGGGTTTGAAGGAGGAGGCTTGGGCAGAAGCCTTGGCTTATAGCAATGAGGTGTTTTGAATTTCCAATACTTATCTTAGCTTTGTTTCCCCAAATTAGTTGAAATAATAAGATGAATCCGGCAGGTGAAGGATCATCGGACCATTGAAAAAATAATGTGTAACAAATGAACACCATAGACAATTTAGATTTTTCCGGTAAGAAGGCACTGATACGAGTGGACTTTAACGTACCCTTGGATGAGCATTACAATATTACTGACGATAATCGCATACAAGGGGCCGCGCCTACGATTAAAAAGATCCTGAACGACGGCGGATCGGCTATCCTAATGTCTCACCTTGGCAGGCCGAAAGAGGGCCCAACGGAAAAATTCTCGTTGAAGCATATTGTTAAACATCTATCCGACGTGCTGGGTGTCACGGTACAATTTGCCAACGACTGTATCGGTGAGGAAGCCCGTACAAAGGCACACGCACTAAAACCCGGTGAGGTATTGTTGCTCGAAAACCTTCGGTTTTATAAAGAAGAAGAGAAGGGCGATAAAGACTTTGCTGAAAAACTGGCTAAATTGGGGGATGTATATGTGAATGATGCATTTGGTACGGCACACCGCGCTCACGCTTCGACGGCGGTCATCGCCCAGTTTTTCCCCAATGCAAAATATTTCGGATACCTCATGGCTGCGGAAGTAGGAAATGCCGAAAAGGTGCTGAACGATCCCCAGCGTCCGTTTACCGCTATTATGGGGGGAGCGAAAGTGTCGGATAAACTGGAACTGATCGAGGCCCTGCTGGATAAGGTCGATAACTTGATCATTGGTGGAGGCATGGCCTATACTTTCGTGAAGGCGCGCGGTGGTGAAATCGGTAAGTCATTGGTGGAATTGGATAAACTGGATCTAGCCAACGACTTAGTGAAGAAAGCGGACGAAAAGGGCGTTAACCTGGTATTGCCCACTGACTGCCAGATAGCTGACGAATTTTCTCCGGATTCGCCAGCTTACGATGGGCCGAATGATGCCATTCCGGCCGACAAAATGGGGTTGGATATTGGCAAGGAGTCTGGCGAGCATTTTGCGCAGGTGATCTTGGCCTCAAATACCATCCTATGGAACGGTCCGATGGGGGTGTTTGAAATGGATAAATTTGCCAAAGGTACCAAGGCTGTAGCGGATGCCGTGGTGGCCGCCACCGAGCGCGGGGCGTTTTCGTTGATCGGCGGCGGTGACTCGGCTGCTGCGGTGAGCAAGTTTGGAATGACCGAGCACGTAAGCTACGTAAGTACGGGTGGCGGTGCGCTGCTTGAGTACATGGAAGGCAAGGAACTGCCGGGAGTGAAGGCAATCAACGGATAAAAGAGAATTTGATGGCAAATATCATCGCAATTGTAGGACGGCCAAACGTCGGGAAATCCACTTTGTATAATCGCTTGACAGAAAGCCGCAGGGCGATTGTCGATGACTATAGTGGAGTAACGCGCGACCGGCATTACGGACAGGGAGAATGGATAGGGAAGAAGTTTGCGGTGGTCGACACCGGTGGATACGTGCACGGCTCGGAGGACGTTTTTGAATCCGCCATCCGTGAACAGGTGTTGATTGCCATTGAAGAAGCTTCGGTTATCCTGTTTATGGTGGATGTGACCACCGGAATCACCGATTTGGATGATGCCATCGCGGATGTGCTGCGCCGGAGTAAAAAGCCCGTTTTTGTAGTCGCCAATAAGGTAGACCACCCGCTTTTGCAGCAAGAGGCCAGTATTTTCTACAGCTTCGGACTGGGAGAAATCTACCCACTCTCCTCGATGACGGGCTCCGGTACCGGCGAGTTGCTGGACGAGGTGGTCAAGCACTTCGAACAGGAAGAGGAGGAAGCAGAAGACCGCCCCAAGTTTGCCATTGTCGGCAGGCCCAACGTAGGAAAGTCGTCGCTGACCAACGCACTGGTCGGCAAAGAGCGTAACATCGTAACGCCGGTCGCAGGTACCACCCGCGATTCGATCCGGATCCATTATAATCAATACGGGCATGATTTTATCCTCATCGATACCGCTGGGTTACGACGCAAAACCAAAGTGAAGGAAAACATCGAGTTTTACTCGGTTATGCGCACAATCAAAGCGCTGGAGGAGTCGGACGTGGTAATTCTGATGCTGGATGCTACAGAAGGCATCGAGGCCCAGGATATCAATATCTTCCACTTGGCGGAAAAAAACAAAAAGGGCATCGTTATTCTGGTCAACAAGTGGGATATGATTGAAAAAAACCAAAAGACCACGAAAGTATTCGAAGACCTGATCCGGGAGAAAATTGCCCCGTTCACCGATGTGCCGATCGTCTTTACGTCCGTCACCGAAAAGCAACGGATTTTTAAGGCCGTGGAGGCAGCGGTCAAGGTTTACGAGAATAAAACCAAAAAGGTTTCTACTTCGAAGCTGAACGATGTGATGTTGCCCATTATCGAAAATTACCCGCCACCGGCTACGAAGGGTAAGTACATCAAAATTAAATACGTAACCCAGATCGCAGGCAGATCGCCGATGTTTGCCTTCTTCTGCAACCTGCCCCAATACATTAAGGAACCCTACAGACGCTTCATTGAAAACAAGCTCCGCGAAAATTTTGATTTTGAAGGCGTGCCTGTGCAGGTGTATTTCAGGCAGAAATAAATTCGTATTTTCGCGCCCATGGATAACCGTTTGGTTCTTTACAATACATTAACAAGAAAAAAGGAAAATTTCGAACCGCTGAATCCACCCTTTGTGGGGATGTACGTCTGCGGTCCTACCGTATACAGTGACGTCCACCTCGGCAATTGCCGTACGTTTGTGTCCTTCGATCTAATCTTCCGCTACCTGACTCACCTCGGCTACAAGGTACGTTATGTCCGTAATATTACCGACGCAGGGCATTTGGAGGGGGACAATGACGAAGGGGACGACAAGTTTGCGAAAAAGGCCAAATTGGAACAATTGGAGCCCATGGAAATCGTCCAGAAGTATACGCTGGGATTCCATGAGGTACTACGGCTATTTAATACCCTGCCCCCCAGCATCGAGCCGACCGCTACCGGCCATATTTCGGAGCAGATTGCGATGGTTCAAAAAATCCTGGAAGAGGGATATGCCTACGAAGTCAATGGGACCGTTTATTTCGATGTGGAAAAGTACGTGAAAGCGTACGACTATACCATTCTAACCAATCGGAAACTCGATGATTTGCTAAACAATACGCGCGAATTGAATGGGCAGGACGAAAAGCGGGGAAGGCTGGATTTTGCGCTATGGATCAAGGCTAAACCAGAACATATCATGCGCTGGCCGTCACCTTGGGGAGTGGGTTTCCCGGGTTGGCATATTGAATGCTCGGCCATGAGCCGCAAATACCTGGGCGATCAATTCGATATTCACGGAGGGGGAATGGACTTGGCGGCGACGCACCATACCAATGAAATTGCCCAATCGCAAGCCTGCAACCACACCCAGCCCGCAAAATATTGGATGCATACGAACATGCTGACGGTAAACGGTACGCGTATGTCGAAGTCGGCAGGCAATGGCTTTTTGCCCCACGAACTTTTCAGTGGATCCCACCCGTTGCTGAATCGTGGGTACTCGCCCATGGCTGTACGCTTTTTCATGTTGCAGGCACACTACCGGAGTACACTCGATTTTTCAAACGAGGCTCTAGAAGCGGCAGATAAAGGGTATAAGCGGCTAATGAACGCGATGGCATTGCTACCCAAGCTCAAAGCAACGGGCAAGAAGGCGGAAAGCAATATAGAAGCGCTGAAACAGCGGTGTTATGCTGCTATGGACGATGACTTCAATAGTCCGGTCCTGATTGCTGAATTGTTTGAGGCCGTCCGCGTCGTCAACAGCGTATATGACGGTAAACTGGCGATCGATCCAACCTCACTGGAAAACCTTCAGACGCTGATGTGCCATTTCGTGCATGACGTGCTCGGTTTGCTGGATGACAATACCGGATCCGATGACTTTGAAAAATTAATGGAGGTGGTCATCAGGCTCCGCAACGAAGCTAAACAAAACAAAGATTACACGACGTCCGATCGCATACGGGAAGGGTTGAGTGCCATAGGTATTCAACTCAAAGACAGCAAAGAGGGGACGCTTTGGAATAAGATTTGAACGTACTAACGATGAGATACATTGTTTCGATTTGCGTATCGGTATACTTTCTTTGTTTATCCGGGTCGGCATTAGCACAGGTGCTCGGGAAAGTAGGCAGTTTGCTCGCCGCCGACCGAACGGCGGCACGGCTTTCGGCTACGGAAGGACCTTATACGGCTTTACGGTCCATTGTCGATCGTAATTCGCTGTTTTTTACGCCTGCGCCCGTTGGGGCATTGGAATACCTGGATAATCGCCCCAATATCCCCGATGTAATGACGTGGAAGCCGGCTTTTGCCGCGGTTGCAAAAAGTATGGAGTGGGGGGTGACCGCCGGTTCACTTACCTTTCAGCGTGTTGGGGCAATAAAACGATATGGCGAGTATCTTACCGTTTGGCATCGCGACCGAAAGGGAAACTGGAAGATCAATTTGCGTGCGCAGATTGAACACAAAGGCGGCAAAGAAGAACCTGAATTGAGATACATCGAACCTGACGAAAAGGACTATACGAGATTCAGGACCAAAGAGCGGATTCAACAACGCAAGGAAATTGTGCTAAGCAACGATCAGCTGCTTTCCGCAGTATTGAAATCAGATGCGTCCATCGCTTATGGCGAATTCCTGGCAGACGACGCTCGCTTTTATTTTCCATGGAATACGCCGGTTGTGGGGAAAAAGAACATTTTGGCTTTCGTTAAAAAGAGAGACATGGCCATTGAAGCGGAATCGCTGGTGGCAAATCGATCCTACAGCGGCGAACTCGCTTACTCGTATGGCACTGCTACCGTAGCAACGAAGACTGAGCAAATGAAATGTAACTACGTCCGCATTTGGCAACTGCAACCCGACTTTCAATGGCGGGTAATCATTGAGATGCTATTTGAGGCGTAATTATTTGCCAAGTCGCTGATTTGCCAAGTCGCGGAGTCGCTGATTCGCAACTCGGCGACTTCTCGGTTTCGCAAACAAGGCCTTCGCAACGTAGCGATTAAAGCTGAGCAACGGTCGTATTCTCCTGTTCTTTCAACCAGATCTTCAGGTCGTCACAGTCGTGGTATTCCTGATTGATATCGATGAAAGTCACTTTGCGCCGGCCTTCAAACCATTCGCTTAGTTTGCGGTTAATCTTGTCCTGTAAGGCTGCCTCCTTGATTTTAGCAAAGTCCTGTTCAAGATTGGCCTGATGGGGAGGTGTCCGTGATTTGAGATAGGTGAAACGGTAGCCCGTTTTTCCGGTACGGTCCGAAAACTCCGCGGGACGGGAATATTGCCCGGGTTGCAACGTGTCAATAGCCGTAAAAATCGAAGCGTCAAGCTTGTCGGCGGGAATCAACGTAGTACGGTTTTGCTGGTTTTCCAGGTTTAGCAACATACCTCCGTTGTATTTGGTTTCTTTATTGTCCGAATAAAGTGTTGCAGCCGTATAAAAATCAAGTTTTTTATCGACTACGTGTTGGTAGATGCTATCGATGTGTACTTTAGCACGTTCCAAGCTGGCCAGAGTAGGCTTGATCGTTATCAAGACATGACGTGTGCGGACTTCCTCGCCACGGCGTTCCAGTACTTCCAGGAAGTGGAAGCCATATTCGGATTCGAATACAGGGGAAAGTTCGCCGGGTTTGAGCCGGAAGGCAACCGCCGAAAATTCTTTGACGAACCCATCACGGGTATTGAATCCGAGGTCGCCGCCATAAGGAGCTGATCCCGGATCTTGTGAATATAACCGGGCTATCGTTGCAAAGTCAGCTCCTTCCGCTACCTGGCGCCGTAAGTCTTCGGCCCGGTCGCGAAACTGCTGCTTCTCTTCGCGGGTAAGCTGTGGAAAAACAACCAGTTCGCCTACTTCCACCTCGGTATTGAAATAAGGTAGGCTGTCTTTTTCCAACGACTCGAAATACCGTTTTACCTCCAAAGGAGTTACGTCGATGCCCGATACGATGTTCTGCTGCATTTTATTGGCTTTCAACTGCTCATATACGCTTGGCCGCATTTCTTCTTTGTATTGGAGCAACGAGCGGTTTAGGAACCGTTCGAGCCGTTCTTGTCCACCTGCTTGATTAGACATGTAACGTAAGCGGGAATTGATGTTATCATCTACCTCGCCTTCACTTACATCAATGGAGTCGATGGCGGCTTGCTGGGCCAGCAATTTCTGGGTAAGTTGTTGTTGCAGAATATAACACTTGAAATCGTCGTTTGCTTTATTACCTTGAGCGAGGTATTGGGCATATTGCATTTCAATCTCCGACTGTAGGATGATGTTGGATCCTACCACGGCTGCTACCTTGTCGATTACCTTGGCTTCTTGGGCAGACGCCCGGTAGGTGATAGTTATTAGTATCAAAAACAGAAAAATGCAGCGATTTCTACTCATCTAGTTATATATTTCAATGTCGTTTTTTTTGCGGGCATCCATCAGGATACTCTTTTGCATTTGGTCAACCAAATCTATCTTGCGTTTATTCAAAATCAGGTTGCGGATGTTGTCATATACCAATGACAGCGGCGAGCGGCTATCCCTGAATTTCGAATCGTGCAAAATTATCAGATATAATTCATTATTTTCAATTATTTCAAAAATTCGCCCGGTACGACTGTAGTTCTCTTCACCAATGCGTGAAAGGGGAACTTTCTTTGCCAGGTCATCCGCATACTGCCAGGTGGTGTCGCGCAAGCTGTACTGCCTCGCGTATCGGGCGCAATATTTTTCCAGTAAATCCTGCGCTTCGAAATCTCCCGACAAGAACAACCGCTTTACCCGGTCCAGCTCAGGTGCACGGTTCGGCAATTGAATATACGAGACTTTCAAAATAGGTTGCTTTAGCATGAATAGCTCCTGTCGAGTAGCGTAATAGTTGCGTATTTCTGCGTCTGTAACCACTGTGTCGAGTTTCTGGCTTACCAATTCCTGCTCATATTCATAGACAATCAATCCGTTTCTATACTCTTCAACCTGCGCCTCCAACCGTTCCGTGTTGATCGCAATATTGCGCCGGGCATAATGCAATAACGCCTGTTGACGAAGCCATTGTTCAATGTAGGCCCTCGCTAGCTGAATGCTGTCGGCGCCCGTGACACCTACAGGTACAACCCCTTGCAAATCTTCAGGATAAAGAAAACGATCAAACGACCGGGCCAATGGTTTTGGCTTTTCATGACGGCATGCCACTAGCAACATAGCTGAAATGACGGCGATTGATATAAATACCCTAACCATTTAGTTTCCAAGCGACACGATATCATTTACCTAATTCAAGAAGCTAAAGTACATATTTGTAGCCAATGGACAGGGATTTTAACCAATTTTAACACATTGTTCTCTGCTCGCAAAATCTTTAAAGTAAAACACGGGTTTTTGGGTATTAATGTTATTTTTGCGTACCGACGGTCCACGCAATTGGTTGCCGGTAGCCAAGGGTAATGCCAACGATAGCAGAAAATAAATCAAAATCAGTATAACTATGGTCAATAACAGGATCAATCGTAAACTAAGGATGGGAATGGTGGGTGGCGGACAAGGAGCGTTCATCGGAGAAGTGCACCGCATTGCTGCTCAGCTGGATAACCAAATTGAATTGGTCTGCGGAGCATTCAGTTCAGATGCGTCCAAATCGAAAGAAAGCGGTCGCTCACTGTTTCTTCCCGAAAACCGCGTATATGGAAGCTATCAGGAGATGATCGAACGGGAGCGTGCGTTGCCGGAAGACGAGCGAATGGATTTTGTCAGTATTGTCACGCCGAACCACGTTCATTTTGGACCCGCAATGTTGGCGCTGGAAAACGGATTTCACGTGGTGTTGGACAAACCGATGACCTTTGATTTAGCAGAA
>Ga0164243_10003371_pt1 | contig 25603 bp, 22 predicted proteins | sample OricompcompostOP_FD_108781 | JGI IMG/M metagenome (GOLD analysis project Ga0164243, IMG submission 108781) | Organic Plus compost microbial communities from Emeryville, California, USA - Original compost - Organic plus compost (OP) | ecosystem: Engineered > Solid waste > Mixed feedstock >...
CCGGACGTCAGCCCTGGACCAGGCCCTCCACGAGCATCCCCAGCGCCGACCTCGGCGCGCCGTCGCCGGTCCCGCGCGACGACGGCGGCCAGTTCGGTCCCGTGCCGGTGGACGTGGAGCCCTTGGTGTCGTTGACCCCCTGGAAGAGGCCGAAGTCGACGGGTCCGTCGTCCGCCGAGGCGGGAAGGGCGGCGGTGAGCAGGACGGCGCCGACGAGCGCGGCGCAGGCGATGATCTTCATGCCGGGTCCAACGACGGCCCCGCCGCCCGGATGTCCGGATCCACGCCGACGGAGCACTCCTCGCGGCTCCGCAGGTACGCCTCCAGCGCGGCGGCCCCGCTCAGCAGGGCCCGCCCGCGTGCCGCCAGCCGGCCGTGCCAGTCGCGAAGGGTGCCCTCCAGCGGCTCCAGCCCTCCCGCCGCCCGTACCTGGGTGATCAGCGGCGCGATCTGCTCCAGGAGGTAGCCTCCGCGGCGGAGTTGGCGGATCAGACGGGCGTCGCGTACGTCCGCCTCGTCGTACACCCGGTACCCGGTCAGCGGGTCGCGGCGCGGGCGCACCAGCCCGGCGCGCTCCCAGGCGCGCAGCGTCGCGGGCCGTACCCCGAGCTGCCGCGCCAGCGGGCCCACGAAGAGGCCGCCCCCTCCCGGACCGGCCAAAGACGCGGGTTCCAGGTCACCGAGCGCCCGCTCCACGGCCAGCAGCGTCGCCCGGTCCTCCAGCAGCTGGGCGTGACTGCCGGCGATGAGCCGGAACGCCTCCTCCGGTGCGTCCCGCCCGACGGCCCGCATGATCGCCGTCGCCGTGGCGTGCCCGTGGCCGGGGAGCAGGGCGAGGAAAGCGCGCAGCGCCGCCGTGTGCACCGGCGTGTAGACCCGGTAGCCGGACGTGGTGCGGGCCGCGGGCGGGAGGATGCCGGCCTCCTCGTAGTTCCGGACCGCCTGCGTGGACAGACCTGCCGCGCGGGCGAGGTCGATCGGCCGCAGACGTTCACCGGTTTGAAGGTCTGAACCCATGACCGCCACGATATAGGGCCGGATCACGGCGAAAGTCTCCACCGAACGTTCAACGATAGCGTTGAAGGCATGGCTTCCGACCACAAGGAACTCACCCGACCCCTCGACGCAGCGGCCCTCCTGGAGCTGCTTCCCGTCCGGCCCCGGGTCCTCGCCCTGGGCGAGCCCACGCACGGCGAGGACACCCTGCTCGCCGTGCGCAACCGCCTCTTCCGGCAGCTCGTCGAGGACGAGGGCTTCCGCACGATCGCGCTGGAGAGCGACTGCCTGCGGGCCCCGGCCGTGGACGCGTACGTCACGACGGGGGAGGGCACGCTCGACCGGGCCATGGAGCACGGGTTCAGCCACGACTGGGGCGCCTACGCCGGCAACCGCGACCTCGTGCGGTGGATGCGGGCCCACAACGAGCACCGGCCGCCCGGCGAACAGGTCCGCTTCGCCGGGTTCGACGGCCCGCTGGAGATCACCGCCGCCTCCTCCCCGCGCCGGGTCCTCCTGGACCTGCACGCCCTGCTCGCCGCTCATGTGGACCCCGGCCTGCTGCCGTGCACCGCCGGCACCCTGGACCGGCTGCTCGGCGACGACGGCCGCTGGACCGACCCCGACGCCATGACGGACCCCGGCCGTACCGTGGGCCGGTCCAGCGAGGCGTCCGAACTCCGCCTGCTCACCGACGAATTGGCCGCGCTGCTCGACACGCAGGCGCCCCACCTGGCCGCCGCCTTGCCCCCTGACACCTGGGACCGCGCCCGCCTGTACGCGCGGACCGCGACCGGTCTGCTGCGCTACCACCACGCCATGGCGGACCCGTCACCGGCCCGGATGACCCGGCTGTGCGCGTTGCGGGACCTGATGATGGCCGAGAACCTCCTGGCCCTCGCCGAACGCGGGCCGGTGCTCGTCGCCGCCCACAACTCCCATCTCCAGCGCCCGATGAGCGGCATGACGATGTGGCAGGGCCGGGTGGAGTGGTGGAACGCCGGCGCGCTCGTCGACGCGCGGCTCGGGTCCGGGTACGCCGTCGTGGCCACGGCGGTCGGCACTCTGCGGCACCGGGGCGTGTTGGCCCCGCCGCCCGGGACCGTCGAGGGCCTGCTGTACGGGCTCACCGGGGAGCCCGGCCTCGTCGACGTCGAAGGGCTGATCGCCGCCCTCGGCGACCCGCCGCCGCGCGTGTCCCCCTGGTTCGGCTACGCCCCTGTGGACCCGGCGCACCTGGCCGCCCTCGACGGTCTCGTGTACGTCGGCGACGTCGTCGCGCCGGACTGACCCGAGGCCGCTGCGGGTGCGGCCCGGCCGCCCGGGGCGCACCCTGTTGTACGGGGCGTACCCCCGAGCGCGCGCGGGGACCGGACCACGGAGGTGGATGGGACCCTTGGGCAACGATCCCCTCGGTCATGTCGACCAGGCGGCGGCCTCGATGCTGGAGGCACTGTTCACGCAGTCCCCGATCGGGCTCCACCTCGTCGACCCCGACCTGCGCGTGGTCCGCGTCAACACCGCCACGCCCTGGATGCGCGGCGTCAGCCACGACGACGTCCGGGGGCAGCGGGCCAGGGACGTGTACCGCCTCGTCGACGCCGACGTGGAGGCGCTCCTGAACGGCGTCCTCGACACCGGCACGCCCCTGCTGCGCCACGTCGTGCGGGTCCTGGTCGACGAGGCGCCCATCGAGCGGACGTTCGAGATCAACGCGCTGCGTCTGGAGGGGCCCGAGGGGAAGGTGCTCGGCGTCGGCGTCATCGCCGTCGACGTCACCGAGCGGGAACGGGCGCACGTCAGGACGCGCATGCTCGACCGGGTGCGGGAACGCGTCGGCCGGACCCTGGACCCCGTCGTCATCGGCGAGGAGCTCGCCGCGATCCTGGTGCCCGACTTCGCCGACGTGGTGACCGTCGAGGTGGAGGACGCCGTCATCCGCGGCGACGACCCGGCCCTGGCGAGCTCGCCCGTCGGCACCCTCGTGATGCGCACCGCGTTCCGCAGCGCGGTCGCCGGGAACGTGCGGCAGGCCCACGCGGTGGGCGCTGTCCGCCGTCTCACGGACCCGACGCCCTTCACACAGGCCCTGGCCGACCTGAGCCCCCGCATGGTCCGGCTCGGACCGGACACCGCCTGGCTCGCCTCCGACCCGGCCCTCGCGCGGGCCGTGGCCGAGGCGCGGGGCCACTCGCTCCTCGTCGTCCCGCTGGCCCTGCGGGACGCGGCCCTCGGACTCGTCAGCCTCTACCGCGCCGACCGCTCACCCGTCTTCGACGAGGAGGACCGGGCCACGGCCATGGAGGTGGGCACGCACACCGCGCTGTGCCTCGACAACGCGCGGCGCTACATGCGCGAGCACACGATCGCCGCCACGGTCCAGCGGCAGCTGCTGCCCCGCCGGCCCGAGGCCCAGACGTGGCTGGAGACCGCCTACCTCTCCCTGACCGGGGCCGACCCCGGCGCCTGGTACGACACGACCGCCCTGTCGAGCGCCCGTACCGCCCTCGTCGTGGGCAAGGTGTCGGGACGCGGCCTGGAGGCCGCCGCGACCATGGGTCAGCTGCGCACCGCCATCCGCTCCCTGTCGGCGTTCGACCTCACCCCCGACGAACTGCTCGCCCGGCTCCACGACACCGCGTCCCGGCTCGCCGCCGAACGGGCGCGGCTGCCGCTCGGCGACCCCCTGCGCGAGGAGGAGCTGACCGCCGACTGCGTGTACGCGGTGCACGACCCGCTGACCGGCGGCTGTACGGCGGCGGCCGCCGGCCACCTGGCGCCGCTGGTCGTACGGCCGGAGGGCACCGTCTCCCTGCTGGCCACCCCGGCCGGGCCACGGCTGGCGAGCGCGGAGGGCGCCCCGTTCGCGGCCGTGGACGTCGACGTACCGGCCGGCAGCGTCCTGGTGTTCACCAGCGATCCGCTGCTCACCGCGTACCTCGCCGAGCGCCCCGGCCCCCTGGCCTCGGTGTCCCGCTACGGCGACCGCCCGTTGCAGGACCTGTGCGACGACCTCGTCTACGCGCTCCCGGCCGGCATGGGCGTCCGGGACGCCGCGGTGATCGTCGCGCGGACCCGGGCCTTCCCGCCCGACCAGTGCGCCGTCTGGCCGCTCGACCCGGATCCGACGGCAGTGTCCGCCGTGCGGCGCCGTACGAGCGAGCAGCTCACCGCGTGGCACGTGGACGAGGAGACCGCCTACAACACGCAGCTGATCGCCAGCGAGCTCGTCACCAACGCCCTGCGGTACGGACGCCCGCCCATCGAACTGCGCCTGATCCGCGGCCGCACCCTCACCTGCGAGGTGCGGGACGCCGACACGGCCGCCCCGCACCTGCGGCACGCCGGCACCGTCGACGAGGGCGGGCGCGGCCTGTTCATCGTCGCCCAGCTGGCGCAGGCGTGGGGGACCCGGCTGGTCGCGCCGGGCAAGACGATCTGGGCCGAGCAGACCCTGTGACGGCGCCCCCGCCGGGGTCAGCGCCGGCGGCCGCGCGCCGCCCAGCCGCTGCCTATGCCCGCCACGTGCAGGGCGAGCAGCATGAGGCCGATCAGCATGAAGTTGACCGATGTGAAGACGTCGTTGGTGGCGATGTCCGCCGCGTTGATGAGGAAGGAGATGAAGAACAGGACCGCCGCGATGATGCCCAGCACGTGGTGCCTCCTCGTGAGTAGTCGATGAGCCGGTGGGGGTGGCTTCCCGCGTATGCCCCCGCCCGGCCCGCTCACGCACGGCGACCGTGCGCCACCCCGGCGTGGCCGGTGGATGGCCCGTACAGTTGAATCGGCGGCCCGCGCCGGGCCCGAGCCCGGTACCCCCGGCGGCCGGCCCCCACGGCGAGCGAACGGAAGCACCCATGCACCACGCCTCCGGCCTCCCGGACGACGACTCCGGCACCCTGTTCGGACTGGACGCGCTCGGACCCGCCCCGGCCCCGGCCGAACGGCACTCCGCCTTCCGGACCTCCGCCGGCGCCCGCCGCCTGCTGTCCGTCCGGGAGATCTACGCCGAGCCGGCCGCCGCGGCCTCCCCACGCGGGCGGCAGATCATCGCCCGGTTCCCCGACGCCGAGGTGATCCCCGTCGCCTCGCACTGGCGCATCCCGGGCCTGCACGGCAACGAGGGCAACATCGACCGCTGGGTGCGGGTCAAGGGCGAGACGCTCGTGCTCGGCGAGAAGAAGACCCTCACCACCCGGCCCAACGGCCGCTCGGCGGACTGGATCGCGCCCGGCCCCTCCAACGGCTGCGCGATGGCCTGCGCCTACTGCTACGTGCCCCGCCGCAAGGGCTACGCCAACCCCATCACCGTCTTCACCAACATCGACCGGATCATCGCCCACCTGGCCCGGCACATCACCAGGCAGGGACCCAAGCCCGAGCCGAACCAGTGCGACGCCGAGGCGTGGGTGTACGACATCGGAGAGAACGGCGACTGCTCCGTGGACGCCCTGATCTGCGACAACACCGCCGACCTGGTGCACGCCTTCCGGCAGTGGCCCACCGCCAAGGCGTCCTTCGCCACCAAGTTCGTCAACCCCGACCTGCTGGACCTCGACCCCCGCGGCCGGACCCGCGTCCGCTTCTCGGTGATGCCGCCGGACGACTCCCGGCTCCTCGACGTGCGCACCTCGCCGGTCGCGGACCGTATCGCCGCCGCGGCGGACTTCCTCGACGCCGGGTACGAAGTGCACTTCAACCTCTCACCCGTCGTCGTACGGCCCGGCTGGGAGGACGCCTGGGCCGATCTGCTGCGCCACCTGGACGACGTGCTTCCCGCGCGGGTCAAGGAACAGGCCGCCGCCGAGGTGATCATGCTGACCCACAACGAGGAGCTGCACGAGGTCAACCTCGGCTGGCACCCCCGCGCCGAGGACGTCCTGTGGCGGCCGGAGATCCAGCAGGCCAAACGGTCGCAGAACGGCGCCCGCAACGTCCGCTACCGCAACGGCGTCAAGGGCGAGTCCGTGGCGGCGCTGCGCGCCCTGATCGGCCGGCACACCCCTTGGCTGCGGGTGCGTTACGCCTTCTAGTTAGACGCCGTCCCCGAGGGGTAGTCGGGTGGCCCGTACGGGAACGGCTCATCCGGCGCCCCCTCAGCCGGTGGGCCGTCCTCGTGTGGCAGGACACGGCGAGGCGCCTGACGATGGGTGGGCCATGCACAGTATCGAGCAGACGATCCAGATCGCGGTGCCCGTGCGCACCGCGTACAACCAGTGGACCCAGTTCCAGCACTTCCCGCGCTTCATGACCACGGTGCGCGAGGTGGACCAGATCAAGCCCTCGCTGACGTCCTGGACGCTCGCGGCGGGCCCCCTGCACGGGACCTTCCAGGCCGAGATCGTGGAGCAGGAACCCGACTCGCACCTCGTCTGGCGCAGCCTCGACGAGCGCCCCGGGCACCGGGGCCGCGTCTCGTTCACGCCCACCCCGGACGGCGGTACGGCCCTCACCGTGCGGATGGAGCTCGGGCTGAACGGCCCCGCCGGGCTGGTCCCGGGCGTCTCCCAGGCAGCCGGCCGCGTCGTGGCCGCCGAGCTGCGGCACTTCAAGGAGTACATCGAGGGGCTGGGGCAGGAGAGCGGGGCCTGGCGGGGCACGATCCGCGGCGGCCGCCTGCGGCGCGCCGAGGCCGAGCGGAACGTCAGCGGCGTGCCCTGCTGGCCGCACGGCTGAGCCCCGAGAACCGTACGACTGAGCCCCGAGAACCGTACGACTGAGAGGCGACTCGCGATGAAGAAGGCGCCCGGCGACGAGCCGGACGAGGACCTGACCGTCACTCCGCCCAAGAAGTGGGCCGCGGGCGTCCCCGCGGTGGTCCACGCCATGGAGTACTCGCTGGAGGAGACGTCGGCCCGGCGCACCGGCACGACCCTGCTGACCATGAACCAGGTCGACGGCATCGACTGCCCCGGCTGCGCCTGGGCGGATCCGGCCCCGGGCCACCGGCATCGCAACGAGTACTGCGAGAACGGCGCCAAGCACATCAACGACGAGGCGACCACGCGGCGGATCGGCGCGGACTTCTTCCGTGAGCACTCCGTGTCGGACCTCGCCGGCCGCTCCGACGCCTGGCTGAACCAGCAGGGCCGGCTGACCGAGCCGATGGTCAAGCGGCCCGGCTCCGACCACTACGAGCCGATCAGCTGGAACGACGCCGTCGGGCTGATGGCCGAGGAGCTGACCTCGCTCGACACCCCGGACGAGGCAGTGTTCTACACCTCGGGCCGGGCGAGCAACGAGGCGGCGTTCGTCCTCCAGCTGTTCGCCCGCGCCCTGGGCACCAACAACCTGCCCGACTGCAGCAACCTCTGCCACGAGTCCAGCGGATACGCCCTGCACGAGACGCTGGGCACCGGCAAGGGCACGGTCAGCCTCCACGACCTGCACCACGCCGACCTGATCTTCCTGGTGGGCCAGAACCCCGGGTCCAACCATCCGCGCCAGCTGTCCGCCCTGGAACAGGCCAAGCGCAACGGCGCCCGCATCATCGCCGTGAACCCGCTCCCCGAGGCCGGGCTGCTGCGGTTCAAGAACCCGCAGAAACCCCGTGGCGTCATCGGCTCCGGCACGCAGATCGCCGACCGCTTCCTGCGCATCCGCAACGGCGGTGACCTCGCCCTCTTCCAGGCCCTCAACCGGCTGCTCCTGGAGGCCGAGGACGCCCGGCCCGGCGAGGTGCTCGACCACGGCTTCATCGACGCCGACACCACCGGCTTCGAGGAGTTCGCCCGGCACGTCCGAGGCGTCGAGTGGGACGGCGTCCTCGCCGCCACCGGACTGACCCGCGAGGAGATCGAGCAGGTCCGCGACGAGGTGCTGCGCAGCGAGCGCGTCGTCGTCTGCTGGGCGATGGGCCTCACCCAGCACAAGCACGCCGTGCCCACGATCCGCGAGATCGTGAACTTCCTGCTGCTGCGCGGCAACGTCGGCCGGGCCGGCACCGGAGCCTGCCCGGTGCGCGGGCACAGCAACGTGCAGGGCGACCGCACCATGGGCATCTGGGAGCAGATGCCGGACTCGTTCCTCGACGCGCTCAAGGAGGAGTTCGGCTTCGACCCGCCGCGCGCCCACGGCTACGACTCCGTCAACGCGATCCGGGCGATGCGCGAGGGCAAGGTGAGGTTCTTCCTCGGGCTGGCCGGGAACTTCGTGCGCGCCACCCCCGACAGCACGGTCACCGAGGAGGCCGTACGCCGCTGCCGGCTGACCGCGCACATCTCCACCAAGCTCAACCGCTCGCACACGGTGTGCGGCGACACGGCGCTCATCCTGCCCGCCCTCGGCCGCACGGAGAAGGACGTGCAGGCGACCGGCGAGCAGTTCGTGACCGTCGAGAACTCGATGAGCGAGGTGCACACCTCACGGGGACGGCTGCGGCCCGCGTCCTCGCTGCTGCTCAGCGACATCGCCATCCTGTGCCGGCTGGCCCGCCGCACCCTCGGCGACAAGCCAGACATCGCCTGGGAGCGGTTCGAGGCGGACTACGGCGTGATCCGCGACCACATCGCCCGGATCGTCCCCGGTTTCGAGGACTACAACCGGCGGGTGGCCCGCCCCGGCGGCATCCAGCTGATGAACCCGGTCAACGAGGGCGTCTACTCCACCGGCACCGGCCGGGCCCTGTTCACCCGCAACAGCGCCGAGGCGCCGCGCGTCCCCGAGGGACACCTGCTGCTCCAGACCCTGCGCTCGCACGACCAGTGGAACACCGTGCCGTACACGTCGAACGACCGGTACCGGGGCATCCACGGCAGCCGCCGCGTCGTCCTCGTCAACCCGGACGACGTGCGCGCACTGGGGCTCAGCGACGGCGAACGCGTCGACCTGGTGAGCGTCTGGACCGACGACGTCGAGCGGCGCGCCGAGGACTTCCGCGTCGTCCCGTACCCGACGGCCCGGGGCTGCGCCGCCGCGTACTACCCGGAGACCAACCTGCTGGTGCCGCTGGACAGCGTGGCCGACCACAGCAACCAGCCGACGTTCAAGTCGATCGTGGTCCGGCTCGAGCCCGCGCGGGTCGGCGCCCCGCAGGCCTGACACACGACGGCCCCGGACGCGATCACCGCGTACGGGGCCGTCGTACGTCCTGGTTCAGCCGCGGGCGCCCAGGTTGCGCCGGAAGGAGCCCGGGGCGCGCAGGGCCCGTTCGATCTCCTCCAGCGACCGGTTGCGGGTCTCGGGGACCTTGAGGGCCACGAAGATCACGCACAGGACGTTCATGGCGGCGTACACGAAGAACGTGCCCGAGCGGCCGATCGTGTTGATCGCGGTGAGCGCGGTGACGGCGATCAGGAGGTCGAAGCCCCACACGGACACCGTGGCCAGGCTGGTCGCCGGGCCCCGCACGCCCAGCGGCAGGATCTCCGGGGCGATCACCCACACGACCGACTGCATGCCGATGCCGTTGAACAGGATGTAGGCGAACAGCGAGAGGATCACCACCCACCGCTGCACGGGCGAGTCGCCCGCGAGGAACGCCAGCCCCAGCACGGCCATGGACAGCCCCGACAGCGGCAGGAACCACAGCATGGTGCGCCGCCGGCCCACCGCGTCCAGCGCGACCGCGCCGACGATCCCGGCCACCACCAGCATCGCGCCGATACCGATGCCGGTGAGCAGCGCGACCGAGGTGCCGAAGCCCGCGTCGGAGAGGATCGCCGGGGCGTAGTAGACGACCGCGTTGATGCCGGTGAGCTGGGAGAAGGCGGCGACGCCCACGGCGATCAACAGTGCGGGGCGCACCCAGGGCCGGCGTACGGCCCGCCAGCCGTCCCGCGTCGGCGCCGACGACACCTCGCCGATCGCGGTGATCTCCGCGTCGACGTCCGTGCCGGGGGACCGCAGTCCGCGCAGCACCCGGCGCGCCTCCTCCCGGCGCCCCTGCTCCACGAGCCAGCGCGGGCTCTCGGGCAGCCGCACGATGCCGAACGCCAGCACGGCCGCCGGTACGGTCGCCAGCCCGAACATCAGCCGCCAGCCCCCGGTGTCGGCCAGCAGCCAGCCGCAGAAGAAGGAGACCAGCTGCCCGATCGCCACCATGAGCTGGAACAGCACCATCAGCCGGCCGCGGATGGCGGGCGGGGCCACCTCCGCGATGTAGACCGGCACCATGTTCGACGCCCCGCCGACGGCGAGACCGAGGACGAACCGTGCCGCGATCAGCGTGCCGGTGCCGGGGGCGACGGCGGCCGCCGCGGCCCCGGCCGCGAACACGACGGCCACCCACAGCACGACCCGCCGCCGTCCGTGCCGGGCGGCGAGCCGCCCCGAGCACAGGGCGCCGACCATGGCGCCGACCAGGATGACGCTGACGACGATCTCCTGCCCCCGCGAGGAGAGACCGAGGTCCTCCCGCAGGTGCAGCAGCGCGCCGGAGATGATGCCGGTGTCGTAGCCGAACAGCAGGCCGCCGAGCGCGGCGACGGCCGCCACCGCGTACACCTGACGCGGCGGACGGGCCGGCGCCGCCGGCTCGGTGAGCGTGGCGGTGGCCGCCTCAGGCATCGCCCATGACCAGACCCTCGATGGTGTGCTTCTGCGTGACGGGCGTCAGCTCGTCCACGACGGCGACGTCCAGGTGCCGGCGCACCCGCTCGGGCAGCGCCTCCCAGTAGCCGCGCGTGACGGCGGCGTCGTGCCGCTCGCCGTTGGTGGCCTCCGGTCCGTCGACGCCGAGGACCAGGACCGGGCGCGACTTGCTGGACTGGTTGGCCGTGCCGCGGTGGATGGTCAGGGCGCTCCGGGCGGAGATGTCACCGCGCTGAGGGTACTTGCGCACGGCGCGCTCGGTGTAGCGCGGGTAGTGCGAGCGGGGCGGGAACATGCCGTGCCCGAACTCGGGGCTGTCGTCCCACTGGGTGCCCGGGGCTATCTCGAAGGGCCCCATGTCCTCGGCGGTGTCCACGGTGGTGACGTTGAAGGCCAGCGAGGTCAGCCGCCGCTCGCGCCGCGTCTCCTCGGGCATCGGGAAGTCCCGGTGCCAGGGCTGGTTCACGGCGCCCTCGAGCGGGACGTCGAAGCCGAGCTCCACGATGCGGTAGTCGGGGCCGAGCACGGCGGCGCACACCGAGCGGACCCACGGGTGGTCGACCAGCTCGACGAAGCCCCGGATCTGCTCGGGGTGGATCTCGACGTAGTAGCGGTGGGGGCCGCGTCCCACGGCGCCGCCCGGGCGGGACAGCGCCTCCTTGAAGGCCGCGTCGACGTCCTCGCGCAGCCGGTCCGCCCACTCGACGGAGAAGGCGCCCTTGCGGGCGGTGATCCCGTCGCCGTAGAGCGCCTCGACGTCGGGACGTACGTCGACGTCGAGAGCGGACGGGTCGACGCCGGGGTACAGGTGCGCGGTCATGGGGTGCCTCCTTGCACTGCGATCGGACCCCCTCATCGTGCAGCGTTGCATGCAACGTTGCAATACCCTTCCGGCAACCTTGTCGGATCGCCCTGGGCGCGTGGGAGGATGGCCACCGTGAGTAGTCGCCTGAAAGATGTCGCCGCCCTCGCGGGCGTCTCGGTCCGCACCGTGTCGAACGTCGTCAGCGGATCGGGCAACGTCGCCGAGGCCACCCGGCAGCGCGTCCAGCAAGCCCTCGACGAGCTCGGCTACCGGCCCAACCTCGCCGCACGCAACCTCCGCGCGGGCCGCACCGGACTCATAGGTCTCGTCGTCCCCGAGCTGTACTCGCCGTACTTCGGCGAACTGGCCAGCCTCATCGTGGAGGCCGCGCAGCAACGCTCCTGGACCGTGATCATCGACCAGACCTTCGGCGACGCCGAGGCCGAACGGCGCCTCCTCGACGGCACCCAGGGCCGGCTCGTGGACGGCCTGATCATCAGCCCCTGGGCGCTCGGCCCCGAGGAGGTCACCACTCACGCCCGCAACGCGCCCGTCGTCCTCCTCGGCGAGCGCCCGCCCCGCGGCCTCGCCGACCGCGTCGCCGTCGACAACGTCGCCGCCGCCGACGAGGCCACCACCCACCTCCTCGAATCAGGCCGCCGCCGCATCGCCGCCATCGGCCTCCAGCCCCACCTGCGCAACGGCACCGCCGACCAGCGTCTGGCCGGCTACCGCGACGCCCTGCGCCGCGCGGGCGCGCCCGTCGACGACGCGCTGGAACGCCCCGTCCGCCGGCTCCACCGCGAGGACGGCGCCCAGGCCATGGCCTCCCTCCTCGACGACCCCTCGGCCGCGCCCGACGCCGTGTTCGCGTTCACCGACGAACTCGCGCTCGGCGCACTCCACGTGGCCCACGAACGCGGACTGCGCGTCCCCGAGGACCTGGCCGTCGTCGGCTTCGACGACATCGAGGACGGGCGCTACGCCCAGCCGCCCCTCACCACCGTCGCCCCCGACAAGCGGCAGCTCGCCGAGCGAGCCCTGCAATGCCTCGCCGACCGCATCTACAGCCCCGACAACGGCGTGCCCCCGCTCGACGTCGTCGTGCCCCACCACCTCGAGGTGCGGGGGAGCAGCGCCCCGAAGGCGTGAGCACCCGGCGGCCCCCGCCCGTGTGGGGCGCGGGAGCGGTGGGTACTCGCCGCGCATCCGCGCCCAAGCCAGGAGGAGGCCGCGATGCCCGGCACCGAGGACCAGGACATGACCCACCCGCTGGAGGAGGTCACGGGAGAGCGTGACGTCCCCCCGGAGGAGGACGAGGAGAGGAACCAGGACGAGGACGCGAACGACGAGGCCGAGGGCCCGGAGAGCTGAGCGGGCCGGGGCGCCGCCGGTACGCAGGGGAGTGGTGATGACCAGGACCATCGCGGAGCAGACGGAGGAGCAACTCGGCGGCCCGGACGGCATCCTGGCGCGGCAGCGCCGTGACCACCGGGAGATGGCCCGCCTGATGGACCGCTACCGGGAGGCGGGGCCGGGCGGGGACGGGGAGCGCGCGCTCAAGGACGTCGTCCAGCTCGTCTTCAGTCACGCGTTCGCCGAGGAGTCCGTGCTCTGGCCGGCCGTACGGCGCTCGGTCCCGGACGGTGAGGAACTGACCTCCCGGGTGGAGGAGGAGCACCAGCAGATCAACGACCTCGTCACCGACATCGAGCGCCTCCCACCCGGCAGCCCCGAGCGCGAGGACAAGATCGCGCGGGCGTTCGCGCTGATCGAGGAGGACATCAGGGACGAGGAGGACCTCCTCCTGCCCCGCCTCCAGGAGGCGGTCGACACCACGCAGCAGCGCCGGCTCGGCACCGCCTGGGAGGCCGTCCGCAAGACGGCACCGACCCACCCCCACCCCGTCATCCCACGCCGCCCGCCCGGCAACGCGATCGCGGGCGTACCCCTGAGCGCCTACGACCGGACCCGCGACGCCCTGGGACTCAGCCCCTCCACACCGGCATGGAAGACACTCGCCGTACCGGGCGCACTGCTCGCGACGGCAATGCTGGTGGGGGTGTGGCGCAGGCTGCGCTGAACCGTGTCTCGTTCCTGTCGGCGACGCGAGCCGTGATCGCGCCGCGTGGAATCATCCGTCCATGAGCAGCGACCTTCAAGTAAGCGCTCTGGCGATCAACGTCGTGATCCCCGAGGAGCTCCGCTGGACGGACACCCGGCGGGGCGAGACGTTCCTGCTGACGACCCTCAACGTGCGGCTCCTCCCCGACGGGCACCTCGCCGTGAAGGCGTACGGCAGACCGGTCGCGGGTGGCCGCGGCGCCTACGTCTCCTTCTCCGTGCCGGACAAGCCGGAGTTGGCCGCCCTGGTCTCCGAAGCGGCCAGTCGCGCGGGGGAGTTGTGGGCCGCCCACCGCGGTCTCGGCTGATCTCCGGCCCACGCAGCCTCGCCCGCCCCGTGCACACCTCTTGTCGCGGCGCACAGCCCGCCCATAGGATCCGTAGGCAGCGGATTGAATCGTTTCAGTGAAACGCCGGACAGTCAACTCCCCAACTGGTCATGGGAGTTGACGCTGCGACCAAAGGAGCGAGCATGCCGGGAAGTTGGGACCGCAGAACCTTCCTCCGCGCCACCGCGGGCACCGTAGGGGCGGGCGTGCCCCTCCTGTCCGCCGCGGGCACGGCCTCCGCGTCCGCGGCCCCGCCCGGTCAGGCCGGCGGCGCGGGCCTGCGCGTCGTGCGCACGACCGTCGAGCACAAGGAGAACCTCCTCGGCACCGACATCGCGCGCCCGATGCTCGCCTGGCAGACCGAGTCCCACGGGCACGGCGCACGCCAGAGCGCCTACCGCCTCCAGGTGCGCACCCGCGGCAAGGACTGGGCGCGCTCGCTCGTCTGGGACTCGGGCAAGGTGACCTCGGCGAACAGTGTGGGCGTGCCCTACGGCGGCCCGGCGCTCGAGCCCCGCACCCGGTACGAGTGGCGGGTCAAGGTCTGGGACGGCGAGGGCGTGGCGTCCGCCTGGAGCGCCCCGCGCTGGTTCGAGACAACGATGTCACCCGACGAGTGGGGCGCACACTGGATCGGCGAGGCCACACCCCGGCCGCCGGACCTCACCGGTGCCTCGTGGATCTGGACCACCGGAGCCACCACCCAGAACGCCCCCCTCGGAACCCGCTGGTTCCGCGGGCGCCTCGAACTGTCCGACGGGACCGACGTGGTGAGCGCCACCGTCGTCGCCACCGCCGACGACGACTTCACCCTGCACCTCGACGGCCGCCGCGTGCTCCACGCCCCCCAGCAGCAGGACGGCTGGCGGGCCGGCCACACCGCCGACGTCACCCGGGAGGCCGCCGAGGCGGTCCGTGCGGGCCGGGACCTCGTGCTCGCCGCCGAGGCCACCAACCGTCCGGGACCGTCCGACAATCCGGCCGGTCTCGTCGTCCGGCTGATCGTGGAGACGGCGTCGGGGCAGACGCACGAACTGCGCACGGAAGGCCACTGGCTGGCCGCCGACAGTGAGCAACAGGACTGGCAGAGCCCCGCGTTCGACGACTCCGGCTGGCCGGCCGCCGTCGTGCTCGCCCCTTACGGCCAGGGCCCCTGGGGCAACGACGTCAGCGTCACCACGCCCGAGCTGCCCGCCCCCCTGCTGCGCCGGGAGTTCCAGGTGCGCCGCCCCGTGCTCCGGGCCCGTCTGCGGATCAGTGGTCTCGCGTACCACGAGGCGGAGATCAACGGGCGGCGGGTCGGACGCCAGGTGCTCGACCCCGGCTTCACCGACTACGACGAGACGGTGCTGTACGCCGTCCACGACGTCACCGACCTGATCCGCCGGGGCGCCAACGCGATCGGCGTGACCCTGGGCCGCGGGTTCTACGGCATGACCACCCCGAACGCGTGGAACTGGAACCGGGCGCCCTGGCACTCCGAGCCCCGCCTCGTCGCCCGCCTGGAGATCGACCACCCCGACGGCTCCACCACGACCGTCGTCACCGACGAACGGTGGCGCATCACGGAGGGCCCCACCCTCTCCAACTCCCTGTACGCGGGGGAGACGTACGACGCACGCCGTGCCCCCGGCGGCTGGACCCGCCCCGGCTTCGACGACTCCGCCTGGCGCGCCGCCGAGGTGCGGGAGGCGCCGAAGGGGCGGCTGAAGGCCCAGCCCCACGACGGTATCGAGATCGTGGAGTCGTTCCGGCCGGAGCGGATCACCCGGCACGCCTCCGGCGACCACGTCGTGGACATGGGCCGCACGATGGCGGGCTGGGCCCGGATCACCGTACGGAACCTCCCCGCCGGTACCCGCGTCACCCTCACCTACGGCGAGAAACTGAGGGACGACGGCACCGTGTTCGCCGAGAACCCGCTCGTCCCCGGGCGCTTCCAGCGCGACGAGTACGTCTGCGCCGGCCGGGGCGAGGAGACCTGGGAGCCCTCGTTCTCGTACAAGGGCTTCCGGTACGTCCAGATCGGCGGGCTGCCCGAGGCGCCCCGCACGGACCAGATCCTGGGACGGCTCGTGCACACCCCGCTGGAGGAGGTCAGCTCCTTCGCGTGCTCCGAGCCGTTCTACGAGTGGCTCGACGGGGCCATGCGCCGGACGATCCTCAACAACATGCACGGCATCCCGACCGACACCCCCGTGTACGAGAAGAACGGCTGGACGGGCGACGCCCAGCTCGGCGCCCCGGTGATGACGTACGCCTTCGCCATGCACCGCATGCTCGCGAAGTGGCTCGGCGACCTCGCCGACAGCCAGACCTCCGCCGGTCAGCTCCCGGTGATCGTGCCGAGCGGCGGCTGGGGGTACGGCGACCTCGGCCCGTCCCCCGAGTGGACGACGGTGTACCCCTTCGTCGTCCGCGAGCTGTACCGGGTGTACGGCGACGAGCGTGTCGTGCGCGAGCACTGGACGGCGCTGACCCGCTACCTGGACTGGGAGCTGAACAGGCTCCGCGACGGCCTCGCCGTCACCGCGCTCGGCGACTACCTGGCCCCCGGTTACGGCGGCAACCCGCCGGAGGACACCCGGCTCACCGCGACGGCGTATCTGCACCGGGCACTGCTGATCACCGCCGAGATGGCCGACGTGCTCCACGACGACGCCGTGTCCACGCGCTACCGGGAGGCGGCCGGGCGGCTGAAGGACGCCCTGAACGCGGAATTCCTCGGCCCGGAGGGCCACTACCGCACCGCGAAGGACCCCGGATACCGGCAGACCTCGAACGCGATCCCTCTCGCCTTCGGCCTGGTGCCGGAGAACGCCCGCTCCTCGGTGTTCGACAGCCTGGTGCGGGACATCGAGGCGCGCGGCAACCACCTCGACACGGGCGCGCTCGGCACCAGCGTGCTGCTGCGGGTGCTGTGCGACGGCGGGCGGCCGGACGTCGCCCACGCCGTGGCCACCCAGCGCACCTACCCCGGCTGGGGGTACTGGCAGGAGAACGGCGCGGACACCATGTGGGAGATGTGGCCCCGGGACTCCCGCTCCCGCGACCACTACTTCCAGGGCACCGTGGCGCAGTGGCTGTACGAGAACGTGGCCGGTCTGCGGCCGGGCGACGCCGGGTACGCCACCTTCTCCGTACGGCCGGACGCCCGCACCGGCGTCGACTGGGCGCGCACGTCGATCCGCACGGTGCGGGGCACCGCGGGCGTCTCCTGGAAGCGGACCGCGGCCGGGTTCCGGATGGAGGTGGAGGTGCCCGTGGGCGCGGTCGCCGAGGTGCACGTCCCGGCGGCCGGCCCGGACGACGTGACGGCGCCGCGCGGGGCCCGGTACCTGCGGATGGACCGGGGCTTCGCGGTCCACCGGGTCACGCACGGCACCTGGGACTTCCGGGCCCGCGGCTGACACGGGCGAAGGGGGGCCGGGCGGCCGGGGAGACGGTCGCCCGGCCGCCCGGCGGCGAAGGTGCCCCGTCGTCCTGGCGGTGTCACCGTGAAGAGAGCCCCGGACGGGGTACGCGAACCGGAGGAACGACGAGCGGAGGATCCCGATGTTCGAGGCCGGTGACATCCGGGAGTGGCGCGGCCACGACGTGGTCGACGAGGAGGCGCGCAGGATCGGCAAGCTGGAGTCGGTCTACGTGGACACGGCGACCGACACCCCCCACTTCGCCACCGTCACGGTCGGCATGCCGACCCGGCACCGCCTGGTGTTCGTCCCCCTGGTGGGGGCGACGGTCGGTCCGGGGTACCTGAAGGTCGCGTACCCGAAGAACCTGGTCAAGGACGCCCCGTCGATCGACATGGACGGCGTCCTGCCGGCCGAGGACGAGAAGGCCGTCTTCGCCCACTACGAGCTGAGCTATCAGCCCGGGGCCGCCGGCGAACGGCGGCTGGCCCGCCGCTGACGGCACCACCCTGGGGAGGCCGCCATGGCACTGTTCCTGTTCCTGCTCCTCGTGGCCGTCGTGCTCGGCTTCATCGGGGTCCTCGCCAAAGGGCTGTTCTATCTGCTGCTCATCGGCGTGCTCCTGGCGGTCGTCGCCTTCCTGTACGTCGGCCTGCGTATCCGGCGGAGTGGCCGTCGTCCCACCCGCTGAACGAGCCCGGCGTCCGGCGGCCCGGTGCCCGGCGCGTCCGCGGGTGACCCGGCGCGACGGCAAGCGCTTGCGCGCCCCGAACGCGCCCCCTCGGCCCGGCGTACGCCACGGGTGGCATCATCACGCCGGTAGGCCCGCACAACTCCTTGTCAGAGCGCGGACGTCGCCTGTATAACGTGCCTGTATAACGTTGTAAATATCCAGCAGGGACTCGGCGCCAGGCGCACGGTGACGACACCGTACCCGCACCGACCACCCGAGTCGGGCCGCTCTGAAAGGAATGCCGTGCGGGTCAGCCTCAAGGACGTCGCCGCCCACGCAGGAGTGTCCATCAAGACCGTCTCCAACGTGGTGAACAACTACCAGCACGTCACCCCCGCCATGCGCGAACGCGTGCAGCGGTCCATCGACGCGCTGGGCTACCGGCCCAATCTGGCCGCCCGTCATCTGCGCAAGGGGCGCACGGGCATCATCGCCCTCGCCCTGCCAGAACTCGGCAACCCCTACTTCGCCGAACTGGCCGCCGCCGTCATCGACGCGGCCGCCGCCCACGACTACATCGTGCTCCTCGACCACACCGGCGGACACCGCGAACAGGAGGTGCTGGTCAGCCAGGGCTTCCGGGCCCGCGTCATCGACGGCCTCATCCTCAGCCCCATCGAGCTGGAACAGGAGGACCTGCGCGACCGCGCGGAGAACGTCCCCCTGGTGCTCCTCGGCGAGCGCGACTACGAGCTGCCGTACGACCACATCGCCATCGACAACGTGGCCGCCGCCCGCGCCGCCGTCCGGCACCTCCTCGACCTCGGACGCCGGGAGATCGCCTTCATCGGGGCCCGGCGGGGCCGCAGCGAGACCGCCCAGCTGCGGGTGCGCGGCTGGCGCGAGGAGCTCACCGCCGCCGGACTCCCCGCCGACGACGGGCTGGTGGCCGCCACCGAGGGGTGGGGCCACGCGGACGGCGCGGCGGCGATGACCCGCATCCTCGACGCGGGCCGGCGGCCCGACGCGATCTTCGCCTACAACGACCTGATGGCGATCGGCGCCATGCGCGTGCTGTACGAGCGCGGGCTGCGCGTCCCCGAGGACACGGCGGTCGTCGGCTTCGACGACGTGGTCGAGGGGCGCTTCGGCGCGGTCACGCTGACCTCCGTGTCGCCGGACAAGGAGGCCATCGGGCGGCTCGCCGTCGAGTCCGTCCTGGCGCGCCTGGGCGGTGAGGCGCCCGAACCCCGGCGCGTCTGGGCGGACTACCGCCTGGTCGCGAGGGAGAGCACGCTCGGACGCGCCGCGCGGGACGGCGCCGAGGGCTGACGGGCGGGCGCGCACGTTCCCCCTTCCTGTCGCGTTCCTGCGCCTTCCCACCGCTTCCCTGCGCCCTTCCACCGCTTCCCGGCCCGTCCCGGCGCCGGACACCCCCCGGCCGACCGGCCGTCGGGGGCGTTCGGCATGCCCGCGCGACATCCTCGACGGCCCCTGTGCGCCCGTGTACGACCGCCCAGCGGCGGCCGTCCCCGACCATCCGCCGCGCGCTTTCCCGGTCTTGGGCGCACAGCTGAATGCACAAGGGGTTTACAGCGTCCTTCCAACGATGTAAAAACCTCTTGCGGCGGGCTGGACAACGTTGCCCGCCGGGGGAGAGGCACCGTTTCCTCACCTGCGTCGACTCCCCAGTTCCCTTTTCAGCGTCGCCCGGATCGGGGTCACCATGCAGCGCACCACTCACCGTCCTCGCCTCTTCGCCCGCCCCGGGGTCGTGGCCCTGGCCGCCGCGGTGGTCTTGACCGCCGGCGCCTGCGCGAAGTCGGAGGACGACGCGTCGAAGGACACGAAGTCCCCGGCCGCCGCGGGCGCCGAACAGAAGGTCGTCACGCCGAAGCCCGGCAGCAAGTCCTGCACCGCCGACGCCTACGGCGCGAAGAAGATCGACCTGAAGAACGCGACCGTCGGCTTCTCCCAGTCGGAGAAGGAGGCCAACCCGTTCCGCATCGCCGAGACCCAGTCCATCAAGGACGAGGCGAAGAAGCGGGGCGTCAAGCTGCTGACGGCCAACGCCCAGTCGCAGTTCTCCAAGCAGATCAGCGACGTCCAGGACCTGCTCGCCAAGGGCGCCGACCTGCTCGTCATCGCCCCGCTCAACTCCGACGGCTGGGACCCGGTGCTCCAGGCCGCCGCCGCGAAGAAGGTCCCGATCGTCACGATCGACCGCAAGATCAACGCCACCGCCTGCAAGGACTACGTCTCCTTCATCGCCTCCGACTTCGTCGAGCAGGGCAAGCGCGCCGCCGACCAGATGATCGAGGCGACCGGCGGCAAGGGCGAGGTCGCCATCCTCCTCGGCTCCGCCGGGAACAACGTCACCACCGAGCGCACCAAGGGCTTCAAGGACCAGATCGCCGCCAAGGCCCCCGGTCTGAAGGTGGTGTTCGAGCAGACCGGTGACTTCGCCCGCGAGAAGGGCCAGCAGGTCACCGAGCAGCTCATCCAGTCCAAGCCCGGCATCAAGGGCATCTACGCCGAGAACGACGAGATGGGCCTCGGCGCGGTCGCCGCGCTCAAGGGCGCCGGCAAGAAGGCCGGCGACGTCAAGATCGTGACGGTCGACGGCACCCGCAACGCCGTCCAGGGCATCGTGGACGGCTGGGTCAGCGGCGTCATCGAGTCCAACCCCCGGTTCGGCCCGCTGGCGTTCCAGACCCTGGACACCTTCACCCAGGGCAAGGACGTCCCGCAGGACATCATCATCCAGGACGGCGCGTACACCGCGGACAACGCCAAGACGGACATCGCCAAGGCGTACTGATCCACCCGGGGGCACGGGCGACCGTGCCCCCACCGCCTCCCCTCACCACGATCCGCACCCTTCACTACCTGGAGGCACAGGTGGCACCCCCCGCCGAAGTCCTCGCCGTCCGCGGACTGAGCAAGACCTTCCCCGGCGTCCGGGCCCTGGACGACGTGGACCTCACCCTGCACGCAGGCGAGGTCCACGCCCTGATCGGCGAGAACGGCGCCGGCAAATCGACCCTCATCAAGCTCCTCACCGGCGTGTACCGCCCGGACGCCGGCGAGATCACCTTCCAGGGCGAGAAGGTCTCCTTCGCGACCCCGCTGGACGCGCAGAAGGCGGGCATCTCGACCATCTACCAAGAGGTCAACCTCATCCCGCTGCTCAGCGTCGCCCGCAACCTCTTCCTGGGCCGCGAACCCCGCAACCGCTTCGGCGTCCTGGACGTCGCCCGGATGAACCGGGAGGCCGAGGAGATCCTCGCCGGGTACGGCGTCCACGTCGACGTCCGCCGGCCGCTGCGCACCCTCGGTGTCGGCGCCCAGCAGATGGTGGCCCTGGCCCGCGCCGTGGCCACGGACGCCCGCATCGTCATCATGGACGAGCCGACCTCCTCGCTCGAACCCCGCGAGGTGGAGACCCTGTTCACCGTCATCCGGCGGCTGCGGGACGCGGGCATCGCCGTCGTCTACGTCAGTCACCGCCTCGACGAGCTGTACGCCGTGTGCAGCACGGTCACCGTGCTCCGCGACGGCCGGCGCGTCCACCACGGGAAGCTGGCCGACCTCGACCGGCTCTCCCTGGTCTCCACCATGCTGGGCCGCGACCTGGGCGAGGTCCGCGAGGAGGGCCTCACCAAGTTCACCGGCGAGCACCACGCCGCCGACAGCGAACCGGTGCTGGACGCCGCCGGACTGACGGTGCCGCACAAGCTGCACGACGTGTCCCTGAGCATCCGCCCCGGCGAGGTCGTCGGACTCGGCGGACTGCTCGGCTCCGGACGCACCGAGACCGCCAAGGCCATCTCCGGTGCCCTGCCCGTCCGTTCGGGCCGGGTCACGGTCGCCGGGACACCGCTGCGCGGCGGTTCGGCGCCGGCCGCGATCCGCGCGGGCATCAGCCTGCTGCCCGAGGACCGCAAGAGCGAGGGCATCGTCCCCGGCCTGTCGGTCCGCGAGAACATCGCCCTCGCCGTCCTGCCCCGCCTGTCCCGCTTCGGCCTCGTCTCCGAGGCCAAGGTCGACAGCGTCGTCGACACCTTCATGAAGCGGCTGCGGATCAAGGCGTCCTCCCCGCACCAGAAGGTCGGCGAACTGTCCGGCGGCAACCAGCAGAAGGTGCTGCTCGCCCGCTGGCTCGCCATGAACCCCAAGGTGCTGCTGCTCGACGAGCCCACCCGCGGCATCGACGTCGGCGCCAAGGCCGAGGTGCAGAAACTGGTGGACGAACTGGCCGCCGACGGCCTGGGCGTCCTGCTCATCTCCTCCGACCTGGAGGAACTGATCGAAGGGTCCGACCGCGTGGTCGTACTGAAGGACGGCGCCGTCGTCGGCGAACTCACCGGCGACGACGTCACCGAGGACAAGCTCATGCGCACCATCGCCGGGGACTCCCAGCCGGTGGCGAAGGAGGTGGCGAGCGATGGCTGAGGCCACCCTGCGCACCGCCCCGCTGGACCGCACCCGGGTGCTCCAGTGGCTCCAGACCTACGGCGTCTACGCCGGCGTCGCCGCCCTGCTCGTGGTGAACATCGCCATCACCCCGCACTTCCTGTCCGCGGAGAACTTCCGCACCCAGGCCGTCCAGGTCGCCCCCGTCATCATCGTCGCCCTCGGCATGGCCCTGGTCATCGGCACGGAGGGCGTCGACCTGTCCGTCGGCGCCGTGATGGCGCTCGCCGCGTCCGTCACCGCGCTCTACCTCGGGTACGGGCTGCTGCCCGCGCTGCTCGTGGTCGCGCTGTTCGCCGCGGCGGTCGGCCTGGCCAACGGGGCGCTCGTCGCCCTCGTCGGCGTCCAGCCGATCGTCGCCACGCTGGCCCTCATGGTCGGCGGCCGGGGCATCGCCCTGGTGCTGCTGCCCCAGCTGAAGGACCTGCGCAACCCGTCGCTGGCCTCCCTCGGTTCGGGCGACATCGCCGGCGTCCCCTACCTCATCCTGATCGCCGCCGTCCTGGCCCTGCTGGTCGCCTTCGTGGTGCGCCGCACCACCTTCGGCCGTCAGCTCCTCGCCATCGGCGACAGCCGGCCCGCCGCGCAGCTCGCCGGACTGCCGGTGCGCCGCGTGCTGATCCTCGTGTACATCGCGTCGGCGCTGCTGGCCGCCGTGGCCGGGGTGCTGGCCACCGCCCGCCTCCAGGCCAGCGACCCGACGTCGCTCGGCAACCTCATGGAACTGTCGGCCATCACCGCGGTCGTCGTCGGCGGCACCCCGCTGACCGGCGGCCGGGTCAACATCGCCGGCACCGTGGCGGGAGCCGTCCTCATCCAGCTCCTCACCGCCACCCTCATCAAGCACGATCTGCCGCCCTCCTGGACCCAGATCGCCCAGGCCATAGTGATCGTCGCCGCGGTGTACGCGGCACGGGGACGGGGGAAGCGATGACCGTCACGAAAGCGGACGTACCCGTGACCACCGCGAGCAACGAACCGGCGGGGGAGAGCGAGCCGGCCGGCTCCGCCCGCTCCGAACGGCTGAGCGCCCTGATCCAGCAGCACGGCGCCCTGGCCGTCCTGGTGATCGTCTCCCTGGTGGCGTCGTTCTCCTTCGACTCCTTCGCCACCGGCGACAACGTCAGCAACATGGCGACCAGTTCGGCCTTCCTGGCGATCGTCGCGCTCGGCATGACCTTCGTCATCATCACCGGCGGCATCGACCTGTCCGTGGGCTCGCTGTTCGCCCTCGGCGGTGTCCTCGCCGCCTGGGGATCACGCCATGGCACCCTCGTGGCGCTGCTGCTGCCCCTGCTGGTGTGCGGGCTGATCGGCGTCGTCAACGGCCTGCTGGTCGCGAAGTCCCGGCTCGCCCCGTTCATCGTCACCCTCGCCGCCATGCTCGGCGCGCGCGGCCTGCTGCTGGCCGTCACCGACGAGGGCGCGGACACCTTCCTCATCGGCAAGGGCTCCGTCCTCGCCGAACTCGGGCAGGGCACCACCCTCGGCCTCGGGAACCCGGTCTGGATCACCCTCGCCCTGTTCGTCGCCGGAGCCGTCGTGCTGCGCCGCACCCGGTTCGGCCAGCACGTCTACGCGGTCGGCGGCAACGAGGACGCGGCGGCCCTGATGGGCGCCCCGGTGGCCCGGACGAAGATCCTCGTCTACACGCTGTCCGGGCTCCTCGCGGGCCTCGCGGGCGCGCTCAACGCCGCCTGGCTCGCGTCCGGCGTCACCATCCTCGGCAACGGCATGGAACTGGAGGCCATCTCCGCCGTGGTCATCGGCGGCACGCTCCTGACCGGCGGCCTCGGCTACGTCAGCGGCTCCCTGGTCGGCGTCCTGCTGCTGAAGGTCATTCAGAACGTCATCAACCAGATCGGCTCCCTCGACTCCTCCTACCAGCAGGTGGTCAGCGGCGCCTTCCTGGCCGTCGTCGTCATCGCCCAGACCTGGCTGGGCCGTCGGCGACAACTCATGTGACGGATCCGGGCCTCCGCAGGGCTCGGGTCCCGGGGGCCGAACACCCCCTGGCACGCGCACGTCTCCGCAACCCCACGAAGCAAGGAGGCACGATGCGTCGAGTACCCGCAGGCCGGCGGAGGTTCGCCTGGCCGAGACGGCGAGCGCGGTGGGCGACCACCGCGCTCGCGGTGTTCGCCCTGGCCGCCGGAACGGCGGTGACGGCCACCGGATCCGCCGCCGCCGCGCCCGAGGCGTGGACCCCGAAACCGTCGCCCATGACGACCCCGTGGACCGATCAGGTCCCCACCGACACGCCGCTGCCGGAGTACCCCCGCCCGCAGCTGACCCGCCCCGACTGGGCCAACCTCAACGGCATCTGGGACTTCGCGGTCACCTCGGCATACGCCGGACAGCCCGCCACGTTCCCCGAGCAGATCCGGGTCCCGTTCGCCGCCGAGTCCGCGCTCTCCGGCATCCACCGCAGGATCACCCAGAACGACAAGCTCTGGTACAAGCGCACGTTCACCGTCCCGTCGAACTGGAACGGCCGCCGCGTCCAGCTCAACTTCGGCGCCAGCGACTGGCGTACGACCGTCTGGGTCAACGGCCGGCAGGCCGGCGCCCCGCACAGCGGCGGCTACGACGCCTTCTCCCACGACATCACCGACCTGCTCACCGCCGGCACCAACACCCTCGTCGTCTCCGTCTGGGACCCCACCGAGACCGGCACCCAGGCCATCGGCAAGCAGCGCATCCGGGACGTCGCCCCGCACCCCGGCGGCGGCATCCTCTACACCGCGGCGTCCGGCATCTGGCAGACCGTGTGGCTGGAACCCACGGCCCCCGCGTACATCAGCCGTCTCGACCTGGTGCCGGACCCGGCGAACAACCGCCTCAAGGTCACCGTCCGCGGCACCGGGACCAACGGACACCAGGCCCGCGTCACCGTCTCCACCGGCGGCACCACGGCCGGCACCGCCACCGGCCCGGTCGGCACCGAGTTCACCGTGCCGGTCCCGGACCCGCACCTGTGGACCCCGGAGGACCCCTTCCTCTACGACGTGAGGGCCGATCTGGTGTCCGGCGGCACCACCGTCGACTCGGTCGGCAGCTACACCGGTATGCGCACCATCGCCCTCGCGAGCGTCGGCGGCCACCAACGCCCGGTTCTCAACGGGAAGTTCGTCTTCCAGACCGGCACACTCGACCAGGGCTACTGGCCGGACGGCATCTACACCGCGCCCACCGACGCGGCCCTGCGCCACGACCTGCAGAAGCACAAGGACCTCGGCTTCAACATGGTCCGCAA
>Ga0164243_10003372_pt1 | contig 25601 bp, 20 predicted proteins | sample OricompcompostOP_FD_108781 | JGI IMG/M metagenome (GOLD analysis project Ga0164243, IMG submission 108781) | Organic Plus compost microbial communities from Emeryville, California, USA - Original compost - Organic plus compost (OP) | ecosystem: Engineered > Solid waste > Mixed feedstock >...
ATCAAGGTCGGGCCGAGCCGCGCGCCGCAGCCTGCGGTGAGCGCGGCGCAGATGAATGCGGTGCTCGAGCCGAAGCCCGAAGATTGGGCGAGCTACAACGGCAACGTGAACGGCAACCGGTTCAGCCCGCTCGCGACGCTCAATACGAGCAACGTGGCATCGCTGCAGTCCGCGTGGGTTCATCCGCTGCCGTATTCGCCGCTCGAGGCGACGCCGATCGTCGTCGACGGCGTCATGTACGTGACCGGACCGAATTCGGTGTACGCGCTCGACGGCCGCAGCGGCACGGAAATCTGGAGCTACACGCGGCCGCGCTCATCCGCGGACACGATCTCGGGTGATGCGGCGAAGGGTGCGAATCGCGGCGTAGCGATTCTCGGCGATCGCATCTTCTATATCACCGACAACGCGCATCTCATCTGTCTGCACCGGCTCACCGGTGCGCTCTTGTGGGACGTGGACATGCCGGGACGTCCTGGGAAATACGGCGGCACGTCTGCGCCGCTCGTCGTGAACGATCTCGTCGTCGCCGGTGTTTCCGGCGGTGATGAAGGGATTCGCGGCTTCGTTGCGGCGTACAAGGCAGTGAGCGGGGAAGAAGCGTGGCGCTTCTGGACCGTGCCCGCACCCGGCGATCCCGAGATGAAGACATGGACGAACACGCAGGACCCGCAAGGCGGCGCGACCTGGACGACCGGCAGCTACGATTCGGAAACCGGCCTCTTGTTCTGGGCGATCGGCAATCCTTACCCGGACACCGACGGCGACAACCGCCAGGGCGACAACCTATATACGAACAGCGACGTCGCGCTCGATGCGAAGACGGGCAAGCTGCGCTGGTATTTCCAGTTCACGCCGCACGATCTGCACGACTGGGATGCGAACCAGCCGATCGTGCTCGCCGATGCGCCGTTTCAAGGCCGCGAACGCAAGCTCCTGCTGCACGCGAATCGCAACGGCTTCTTCTATGTGCTCGATCGCACGAACGGCAAGTTCCTGCAGGGCACGCGCTTCGTCAACAAGCTCACGTGGGCGAGCGGCATCGACAAGAACGGCCGGCCGATCGAGCTGCCGGGCAACGGCACGACGGAGGGCGGCGTGAAGACGTGCCCCGCGGTGCGCGGCGCGACGAACTGGTATTCGACTGCGTTCAGTCCGCAGACGGGCCTCTACTACGTGATGAGCTCGGAGGACTGCACGATTTATCGCAAGGCGCAGAACGGCGGCTATGTGTCCGTGAATGATCCGGCCGATCCGCCGTTGAAAGTGCTGCGCGCGCTCGCGCCCGATTCCGGGCGCATCGTCTGGGAATACCCGATGAAGGGCTCGCCGGAAAAGAACTATTCGGGCGTGCTCGCGATGGGCGGCGGCATCGTGTTCTTCGGCGAGACGAACGGTGCGTTCGTCGCCGCGGATGCGCGCACCGGCAAGCCGCTGTGGCGCTACGAAGGCAATCAGCCGATCAAGGGCTCGCCGATGACCTATCAGGTGAACGGTCATCAATACATCGCGATTGCCGCCGGGCCGAACATCCTGTCATTCGCACTGCCCGAACAAGAAGGAACCCGCCGATGAGAGATCAAGCCTATTCGCGCCGCAGGTTTCTCGCGGGCTCGGCGGCGGTCGGCGCCGCGGGCGCGTTGTGGGATGCCGGCGCCATGGCCGCGCAGACCGCGGGGGTCAAACGCGATGACCTGCGCGATCTCATCATCAAGGAAGTGAAGGTGTACGTCACGGACCTGCAAGGCGTGCGCCGCCTCAACACCACTGAAACCGGCGAGCTGCTCTGCGTCGTCACGAACAACGGCATCGAGGGCAATTACACGATCGGCGATCGCAATCGCACCGAAGGCTGGCTCGCGTGGGCGAAGGCGCATCTGCTTGGCAAGAACGTGATCGATCTGCTGCCGACGATCGCATCGACGAGCGGCATGAAAGGACCACCGCCGCGCGGCAATGGCGCGAATCGCGGTACGTTCGGCTCCGGAACCGAAGGCGGACCCGGAACGTACCCGGCATTCGGCGGCCCTGCCATTCAAGGCTCGGGGCTCATGCCGCGCGGCGGCGGCAACTGGCCGAACTGGTACACGGCCGCGGCCGATGTGATCTTGTGGGACATTCTCGGCAAGTACGTGAATCGTCCGATCTATCAGATCCTGAACGGCGGCGTGGCCGGCAAGGACAAGATGCTCGCGTACGCGAGCTCGCAGCATCTGCCGTTCATCGAAGACTACGTTCCCGATGTGCTGAACGCGAAACAGCAGGGCTACAAGTCGTACAAGATTCATCCGGGACGCGGCCAGCACAAGAACGGTCCTGCGATTCCTTCCTATCGCGGCCACATGGAAATGATCCGCGAGATTCGCAAGGCCGTCGGCGACGATTTCATTCTTTCGCACGATCCGGTGCAGGCGTATACGCGCGCCGAAGCGCTCGAGGTCGGGCGGCTGCTCGATGAGCTCGGCTACATCTTCTACGAGGATCCGATTCGCACGACCGACAAGGAAGGGCTGATCTGGCTCGCCTCGAAGCTGGACATCCCGCTGCACGTGGGCGAATTCATTTTCTCGATCGCGGATTTCGCCGAGTACATCAAAGACGACGCATTGCACGGCGTGCGCCTCATCGCGGACAACGTCGGCGGCATTTCCGGATCGATGCGCATCGGGCTGCTCGCCGATGCGCACGGGCTCGAGTGCGTGCCGCACAACTGGGGCAACGTCTTCGATCTCGCGGTGCATTTTCATCTCGAGCTCGCGCTGCCGAACGTGTACTGGTTCGAGATGCCGTTCCCCGCGGAGTACACGGACCGCTCGTATTTCAAAGACAAGATTCGCCCGGACAAGGAGGGATACGTGCACGCGCCGACGGCGCCGGGGCTTGGTTATCCCATCGATCACGATGCGCTCGACAAAGTCACGCTGCGCATCGACCGCTGAAGCGCACGCGGACATGAGGGCGATGCTTCGTTGCGCGCTGGCGGCTGGCACGATGTTGTTGTGCGGGGCAGGCGCGTTCGCATCGCAATCCGATCTGGCGACCGCGCAGTCGCAACAATGGTCTCGCGGTGAGGACATTTACTTCGCGAGTTGCGCGGAGTGTCACAACGCGGATCTGAGCGGCGGCGCGAGCCATTCGGCGCCGGCGCTTACCGGCAATGAATTTCGCGCGCGCTGGGCCGCGCACACCGCCTACGACCTTCTCGATCGCACGCGCTCGACGATGCCGCAGGAACAGCCGAAGAGTCTGACGGATCAGGCGTATCTCGACGTGGTCGCGTTTCTTTTGAAGCGCAACGACATCGCGCTCGGCGATGGCGTGTTCACGGAACAGACTGCGAAAGGGATCTCGCTCAGATGAAGCGCGGTCTTCGGTGCCTCGTACGAGCAAGTGCCGTGCTGTGGGTCGGCGCCGCTGTTTCCAGCTGCGCAGTTGCGCCTTCGGCTACTGACGAGCTGTCGACGCTCGCAGCGCCGGGTGACTGGCCCGCCTTCGGCCATGATGCCGGCGGCGGGCAGTATTCGCCGCTCGCTGACGTGAACGTGAGCAACGTGAAGATGCTCAGGCGGGCGTGGGTGCACGAGCTGCCGGATCGCGGCGCGAGCATCGTCACGCCGATCTACGTCAACGATCGAATCTACTATTGCTCGCAGCAGGGCAAGGCGGTCGCCGTCGATCCGGTGACTGGGCGTGAGCTGTGGCGCGCCGATCCGTACGAGAAAGACGCGAGCGGCCGCGCGATCAGCGGCAACGGCGGCAAGCAATCCGGATGTCGCGCGGTCACGTATTGGGCTGCGGAGAAAGCGAAGCCCGGGCAGGCATGCGAAAAGCGCGTGTTCTGGGGCGATGCGAATTCGCAGACGTATGCAGTCGATGCCGACACGGGCAAGTTCTGCCGCGACTTCGGCGCGGAGCGCGGCCATCCGGGCTACGTCAGCAACGCCGATTACGACAATCACGGTGAAGGGCTCGGCAAAGCCGTTTCGCCCGGCGTCGTCGTCGGAGATACGTTGATCACGACGCAGGGCGTATCGGATCGTTTCGCAGTCAAAGCGGCGGACGGTTTCGTGCGCGCCTGGGACGTTCGCACCGGTCGGCTGCGTTGGGAATTCGACCCCGTGCCGGCCGACAAACGCGACGTGGCGGGCGGCGGCAACATCTGGTCGACGATCAGCGCCGATCCGCATCTGGGGCTCGTGTTCGTGCCGACCAGCTCGCTTGCGCCGGACTATTACGGCGCCGCACGCCTGTTCGATGAATCGCTCGCCGATGCGCTCGTCGCGATCGATGTCGCAAGCGGCAAGGTCGTGTGGCATCAGACGCTGATCCGTCACGACATCTGGGACTACGACTTGCCGGGCCATGCGTTGCTGTCGCGGATCAAGCGCGACGGCGCCGCGCATGATGTCGCGATTCAACAGACGAAGATGGGCTTTGTCTTCGTGTTCGATCGTGCGACGGGCAAGCCGGTGTTTCCTATTCGCGAGATGCCGGTGCCCGCATCGGACATCCCGGAGGAGCGCACGTCGCCGACGCAGCCCGTCACGGACATCCAACCCTTCGCGACTCAGGACTTCACGCGCGATCAGATCTTCGGCCTCACGCCGGAGGATCGTGAGAGCTGCCAACGCGATTTCGATCGGCGCAAGCACGGCTTGTATCAGCCGCCGAGCCTCGAAGGCACGATTCTGCTGCCCTCGAACATCGGCGGCGGCTCCGTTGGCGGCGCGGCGTTCGATCCGAACTCGAATCTGCTGATCGTCCGCTCGCTCAACTCCGCGATGATGGCGCGGCTGATCCCGAAGAGTAAGCCGGAAGATAAGCCGCCCGGCGTGCCGTACACCGACGTGCCTTACGACAGCGAATCGCAAGCCGGATTGTGGCTGTCGCCGTTAGGTGCGCCGTGCACGCCGCCGCCTTGGGTCACGTTGACCGCCATAGATATGAGTACGGGCAAGCACGTGTGGCAGCGCCCGTGGGGACGCGCGACGCAGTTCGGCGGCAAGCCGTATCCGAACGCGCCGCCGGAATGGGGCGCATCGAACGTCGTCGGCGGTCCCATCGTCACCGCTGGCGGTCTGATCTTCATGGGCGGCACCGACGACATGGAATTCCAGGCCGTCGATATCCACACCGGCGAGTCGCTCTGGAAGGATCAACTGAGCGCGGCGGCAACGGCCGTGCCGATCACGTATGGCGCACATGGCAAACAATATGTCGTCGTCACTGCCGCGGGCCGCGGCATGCCGCCCGGCGTGAAGCCTTCGATCGTCGCGTACGCATTGCCTGATTCGAATTCCGAGGTGAAGCCATGAACCACGGCGCCTCTGCGCAACAGTGGAGTCGCAGAAGTCTGCTCGGAGCGGCAGGGCCGATCATCAGACGCCGTTCGACGAGCATGATCGGTTCGACACGAGCTGCGCGCCGCGGACGTGCGCTTGCTCCAGCGCGAGTGAGCTCGCTACGCAAGAAGGGCGGCTTGCTCGCGCGTGCGCTTCGACCACTTGTAGCAGCGGACGGAATTTCTCCAGAAGTACTTCTCAGCAACGGTGCGCGGCTTCGCGGCGAAGTAGTCCTTCACGAGCGAGACTACCTGATCGAATGTCGCGGTGCCGACGCTGTTCGGGTAGTCGCTGCCGAACAGCACGCGATCCTCGCCGAAGATGCTCATCAGATAGTCGAGGCGTTCCCGATGCGAGGCCAGATCCACCGCGACGTTGCCGTCCACGCGATGCAGGATTTCCGAGAGCTTCACGTAAATGTTCGGCCGCGAATGGATCTCCGCAAGCGCGGCGCGATAGTCGGCCATTTCCGCGGGCGTGGGATCGAGCACGGGGAGATGATCGATCACGATGCGCAGGTCGGGGATCGCATCGTTCAGGCGCACCATCGCTTGCAGGAGCGCGACGTTCGGATTCGCCGTGTCCATCACGAGATCGGCCTGCGCCAGCAGTTTCAGCGATGCCATGAACGTAGAGTTGTCGAGGCTCGCGGGGAAGTAGCGTTGATTCACGCGAATGCCGCGATACAGCGGATGCTTGTGGAAGCGTTCCAGGTACTCGCCGAACTCGGGTTTCTCGGGTTGCAGCCGTCCGACGACGCCGACCATGATGGTGTCGGACTGCGAGGCATCGAGCAGCCACAGGTTGTCTTCCAGCCAGCCGCTCGCTTCGACGGCGATCGCACCGACCACGCCATGAGGCGTCGCCATCTTCCGGTATTCGCCCGGCAGCGAGACGTGCGAGGTGAATTCCTTCGGCCCCACATACGGCGCGCCTTGCGGCCGCTTGCCGTCGAACAAGTGAATGTGCGTATCGATGATCGGCATCGCGCTTGGCGGAGCGGCCTGCAACACGCCGGCATGGCCGAGCGCTGCCGCTGTGGTGATTGCGCGGGCACTCGCCAGCAGCTGGCGGCGGGTGAGGCCGGTACGTGCGTCGTTCTGTTCGCTCACGAAGTCCCCCTTCAAGCGCGCGGACGGTTCAGATGCGTTGTATCACATAGTGTGATGCATTTTCATATGTTATAAAACCGCGCAAGGGGGCGAAGGCACGCGAGTGCCGGGCCGATCACACGCGCAACTCGTATCCATCGAGGCATAGCAATGAAATCCAAAGCACTCATCTCGCTGGCAGCGCTCGGGCTGATGCTCGCATCCGCCGCAGCGACTTCACAGGCTCAGACTCAGACATCGAACGCGGGCGCCAAGGCGACGGCGGAGGAGCTGGCCGCGTTTGCCGCCGCGAAACGCCGCAGCCCGGGCGACAATTTCCGCCCGCGCGGCCGGCATCTCATTTACGTGACGGTGCCGGGCTCGCTCGAGCAGCCGGGCTGGGCGAACGGCGTCGGCATCGTCGTGCTGGATGCGAGCGACAACTATCGCTTCGTGAAGCGCATTCCCACGTGGGAATACGCGGCGAGCATGAGCCCCGAGCAAGTCGCCGGCGTCGCCGCGAGCCCGGTGACTAACATGATCTACGTCGCCGCGCGCGGGCGCATCGCCGCGATCGATCTCGCGACGGACAAGATGGTCTGGTCGACGGAGCTCGACGGCAAATGCTGCGAGCGCCCGCAGGTGACGCCAGACGGCAAGATCATCGTCGTCGGCAGCGACCTGCAGAACTATTGGTATGAGATCGATGCGTCGACGGGCAAGCTGATCGGCAAGCTCGAAGCGCCGCAGAGCCTCGGCTCGCACAATCTGAACCTGAGCCCCGATGGCAAGACGGCGTTCATGTCGCCGAACGGCAAGATCATGACGATCTCGGATGTCGCCTCGCGCAATGTGAAGAAGACGATCCGCTTCCCCGACAACGTGCGCGTATTCGTGTTGAACAAGGACGCGACGAAGATCTATTCGAACACGAACAATTTCCTCGGCTATGTGATCGCCGATGTCGCGAGCGGCAAGATCACGAAGACCGTCGATGTGACCAGCGTGAACTGGCGCGAGAAATGGGATGTCACGCCGCGCCCGCGCATTCCGCACGGCTGCCCGAGCCACGGCATCGCCCTGACGCATGACGAAAGCGAGGTCTGGCTCGCCGACGGCATCTTCAACAAGATTCACATCTTCTCGAACACGGACGACCCGAAGGAAATCCACACGATCGATACGACGGCGGGCGTGTACTGGATGACGTTCGGCCTCGACGGTACGCTCGTCTACGCGTCCTCGGGCGACGTGATCGACGTGAAGACGCACAAGATCGTCGGCCAGTTGAAGGACGAGTTCGGCCGTACGCTCTACAGCGAGAAGCTGCTCGACATGACGTTCGACAACGGCCACTTGCAGCGGGTGTCGAATCAGTTCGGCAACGGCTACGGCGATTACGTGACGGCCGAGCGGCTCGGCGTCGGTCCGCATGTCACGCCGAAGCCCGGCAGTGCGGCGGTCACGCTCACGGGCGTCCGGAAGTAATGGAGATCATTACGAGCCTAAGTCGGCAGCGCCGCGCCGGAGCATTCCGGCGCGGCGTCTTCGTCGGCGCGCTGTTGCTGACCTTCTCGGCGCATGCGGCCGACGAAGCGGCACTGCAAGCAGCACTGCTCGAGCGGGAAAAGCAGGCGCTGCAAGCCGTATGCGGCACTCAATGCCACACGCTCGAAACCGTGATGAGCACGCCGATGAGCTACGAGGCGTGGCACGAAACCGTGCAGACGATGATCGATCGCGGTGCGAACGGCACCGACGCGCAGCTGCAGGACATCATGGACTACCTGCATCAAACGATGACGCGCATCGACGTCAACGCAGCGGATGCCGGGGAGCTCGAGATCGTGCTCGGAATTTCACCGGCGCAGTCCGCGGCGGTCGTTGCCCGCCGCGAACAGCGAAAGTTCAAGGACCTCGCGGATCTGAAATCCGTGGCGGGGCTGTCATCCGCGAGCCTCGATGCGAAAGCGCGGCTGCTCGCGTTTCAGTAGCGCCGGCAGCCCGCGCGCCGCGTCATGCCTTCTTGGGCGGGCGCGGGCCGGCGCCTGCGGTGTCGGGGTTGTAGCCGAGCGCGGCGCTGATCGCTTCCGCGGTCTTTTTCACTTCGAACGTGAGGCCGCGCATGCGCAGGTCATCCATGTAATGCGCCGCGCTCGATACGCTGATCGCACCGACGATCGAGCCGTTCACGCCGCGCACGGGCGCGGCCACGCAGCGAATGCGGTCTTCGTTCTCTTCGAGGTCGAAGGCATAGCCTTGCTTCGCGTATTCGCGCATGCGCTTCAGCCATTCATCGAGCGGGACGTCGTAGCGATTGCCGAGCCGCGATTCCTGATCGTAGTACTCGCGCCATTGCTCTTCCGTCGCATCGAGAATCAGCGCTTTGCCGAGGCCGGTGGAGCGCAGCGGCTGCCGCTCGCCGATCTGCGAGCTGATTTCAACGCGGCGGCTGCCGGGGATCTTGTCGAGATAGAGCGCGCGCGTGCCGTCGAGAATGCCGATGTGCACGGTGTCCCGCGTGCTGTTCGAGAGCGCTTCCAGGTGCTCGCGCGCGACGCGCGGCAAGTCTCGCCTGCGCCCCGCGATATAGCCGAGCTGCAGCAGCTTCGGGCCGAGCGCGTAGCCTTCGTTGCGGGAGTATTCGAGATAACGCAGCTCGACGAGCGTGGAGGCGAGGCGGTGAGTCGTGCTGCGATTGAGATTGATCGCGGCGGCGAGCTCGTTCAGCGTGACCGCCCCGTTCGCGACCGCATCGACGACTTCGAGCCCGCGCACGAGCGTCTGCGTGCCCGCGAGCGCCTGCTTCTTTTCCGTTTCCACGGCCTTGTCGTTCGCGGGCTCATGCTTCGCGCCCTTCGCGACGACCTTCATCTTCACGTCCTTTTTCGCCCGCGCTACGGCTTCGTGCGCTGCGGTTCTTTTCATGTTCACGTTCGTTCCTGCTCCTCATCGCGCCTTGGCGAGACATCCATCATGGTATCTCGTATATTAAGAAGGCATTTCACATTTAGGGTGATCGCGCGACCATGACGCCGCTGCTGTCCTGACCGCTCCAGGCGGGCAAGGGTAGCAGGAGCACCGCAAAATTTTCGGGGGAGAACGCCGTAATGGCAGTCAATGAGATGAGCGAGCGCGCCGGTGAGCGCGACATGAGCGTGGCGGGGGGATATTTCCGCTGGGTCGTCGTGGGCTGCACGTTCATCGTCGCCGCCGTGTCGTATCTCGATCGCAATAACGTCTCGATTGCCGCCGCCTCGCTGCAGCGCGAATTCAATCTCACGAATCCGCAGCTCGGCGCCGTGTTCAGCGCCTTCATCATGGGCTACGCGTTCACGCAACCGCTCGCGGGACGCATTGCCGATCGCATCGGCGCATCGCGCGCGATTGCGTTCGCGATTCTCTGGTGGAGCGTTTTCACGGCCGCGCTGCCGGCGCTGCCGGTCAACGTTTCCGGCGCCATAGTACTGCTTCTCGCCGTGCGTTTTCTGCTCGGCGTCGGCGAAGCGATCATCTTTCCAGCAAGCAATCGGCTGATCGCGAGCTGGATTCCATCACGCGAGCGCGGGCTTGCGAACGGGATCATCTTCGCGGGCGTAGGCGTCGGCGGCGGCGTCGCACCGCCGCTGATCACCTTCATCATGATCAATCACAGCTGGCGTTGGGCGTTCTGGGTGTGCGCGATCATCGGCGTGGTCGTGGGCGTCGCCTGGGTGGCGCTCGTCCGCAATAGCCCGGCCGAGCAGCGCCACGTCAGCCATGAGGAGCGGGCCTACATTCAGGCGGGTCTGCCGTCTCACGCCGCCGGTCCGCGCACGACGGCAACATGGCGCGAGGTCATCTGCAACCGCCAGGTCGGGATGCTGACGTTGAGCTATTTCTGCTATGGCTACGTGGCTTACATTTTCTTCACCTGGTTCTTCAAATACCTCTCTGAGGTACGCGGTCTCAATTTGAAGGAAAGCGCGCTCTTCGCGACGTTGCCGTTCATCGCGATGGCGGCAGCATCTTCGTTCGGCGGATTCGTGTCCGATCGGATCGCGGTGAGGGTCGGCAAGCGCGCGGGACGCTGCGGCGTTGCCGGCTTCAGTCTGCTTACGGCCGGCCTGTTCGTGTGGCTGGCAACACAGGTCGCCGATGCACGTCTCGCCGCGCTGGTCTTGGCGGGCGGAGCGGGCGCGCTCTATTTTGCGCAGAGCGCATATTGGGCGTTGAGCGCCGACATCGGCGGGCCGTCGGCCGGCCTCGTTTCCGGCATCATGAACATGGGCTCGCAGATCGGCGGCGTGTGCACGGCGGCGTTGACGCCGATCGTTGCGGACGCCTTCGGCTGGACCGCATCCTTCGTTGCCGCCGCGGCCGTGTGTCTGATCGGCGCGGCGCTCTGGCTGTTCATCGATCCGTTCTATGTCCTGGGGAGACAGGCGCGATGACATCACTGCGTCGGGCGGCGTCCGTCGCTGATTTTCGTGAGCTCGCGCGCCGGCGCTTGCCGAAGATCCTGTTCGAGTACATCGACGGCGGCTCGTATGCCGAAGTCACGCTGAAAAGAAACATCGCCGATCTCGAGGCGATCGCACTACGTCAGCGCGTCATGTGCGACATGTCCGGGCTCGACATGAAGACCGAGTCGCTCGGACAGAAATTCAGCATGCCGGTCGCGCTCGCGCCGGTCGGAATGGCCGGCATGTACGGGCGCCGCGGCGAAGTGCAGGCCGCGCGTGCAGCCGCCGCCGCAGGCGTGCCGTTCTGTCTTTCCACGATGGGCATCTGTTCTGTCGAGGAAGTCGCGCGTGCCGGCGTGCCTCCCTGGTTTCAGTTGTATGTATTGAAGGATCGCGGCTACATGCGCGAGCTGCTGCGGCGCGCGAGGGCCGCAGGATGTCCGGTGCTCGTCCTGACGGTGGACTTGCCGATGCCCGGCGCGCGCTATCGCGACGTTCGCTCCGGATTCAGGGGGCTGACGGGCTGGCGCATGCTCATGAATCGCGCCGTCGACGGCGTGACGCATCCGCGCTGGATGTGGGATGTGTGGCTGCACGGCCGTCCGCACACGCTCGGCTGCGTCTCTGCCGCGCTCGGCGGCGAATCCGTTGGCGACTTCCTGACCTGGATCGCGAACAACTTCGATCGCAGCGTGACCTGGCAGGATCTCGATTGGGTGCGCGCAGAATGGGATCGGCCGATCATCATCAAGGGCGTGCTCGATCCAGCGGATGCGCGCGATGCGGTGCGCATGGGCGTGCAGGGCATCGTCGTGTCGAATCACGGCGGCCGGCAGCTCGATGGCGTGCGTTCGTCCATTTCGGCGCTGCCGCCGCTCGTCGATGCCGTCGGCGGCGATCTCGACGTCTATCTCGACGGCGGCGTGCGCTCGGGGCTCGATGTGCTCAAGGCGATCGCGCTCGGTGCAAAAGCCTGTCTCGTCGGACGCGCGTGGGCGTATGCGCTGGGCGCGGGCGGGCAGGCGGGCGTGGCGAAGATGCTCGACACGCTGCGCGCGGAGCTCGAGGTCGCGATGACGCTGACGGGCTGCCAGTCCGTGCGTCACGCGAGCCGCGAGCTCCTCGATCGCTTCTAGCGCTCGTCCTTCGCCGTCGGCGCGATGAACCTGACTTCGACGACGTTGATCTCACCGTCGATCCGTTGATACCAGTGCGGCGAGTTCGCCGGCACGATCACCGCATCGCCCTTCTGCACTTTGTGCATCACGCCGCCGGTGATGACGCTTTCCCCGTTCTTGGTCGTGATCTGACCGCCCGTGACGAACGTTGCGCTGCCGTCGAGGATGAGATGCAGCTCGGTCCAGCCGGGATGCGCCGCCGGCGGTGCAGGCTGCGTACGGCGCACGCGATTGATCAGGTATTGATCGGTGAGCGAGATCGGCGCGACGGCCGGATTCTTCGCGGCCGCGACCGATTTCGCGAGCTCGGCCGCGATCACCGCATGATCCACATAGACACCGGGCGAGCCGGGCGCCGGCGCGGCTTGCTCCGCTGCCATTGCAGAAGAGAGGAGGGCGCAGGCGACGGCGCTGCTCACTGCGACACACGATTTCATCAAGGTCATTGGCGATTCTCTCCGGCGGGAATGAGGACTGGTGACTTGCGTGAAGGATGCGCTATTCTAGATGAAACGTCATCTCAATATGTAAGACGTCACGAAGAGACGAAAGGGGGACATGTGAGCCGCAGCTCCGGATTGGATCGCAGACAGTTTCTCGCCGCGATGTCGGGGACGGTGGTCGCAAGCGCGATGCCGCGCATCACGCAGGCGGCGCCCGCGCCGGGCCGGCGCCTCGCGGGCGTCTTCCCCATCGCATTCACGCCGACGGACACGCAGGACAAGATCAATTTCGATGCGCTTGCCGCTCAGGTGAAGTTCTGCCGCAAGGGCGGCGTGCACGGGCTTGCATGGCCGCAGCTTGCGAGCGGCTGGTCGACGCTCACCGAGCAGGACCGCATGCACGGCGCCGAAGTGCTCGTCGATGCCGCGAAAGGCGGCTCGACGGCGATCGTGATCGGCGTACAGAGCAAGACGGACGTCAAAGAGGCGGAGCGCTATGCCAGACACGCGGAAAAGCTCGGTGCGGATGCCATCATCTGCATCCCCCCTGAAGGTGTGAAGCATCCCACCGAGCTGCTCACGTATTACCAGCGCGTCGGCAACGCCACTTCGCTGCCGTTCTTCGCGCAGGCGGTCGGCGATTTCAGCGTCGATCTGCTCGTCGAGATGTTCAACAAGATTCCGACGTTCCGATACGTCAAGGACGAGGCCGGCGATCCGCTCGAGCGCATCGCCGAGATCCGCAAGCGCACGAACGATCAACTCAAGGCGTTCTCGGGGCGCGGCGTGGCGACGATGATTACGGAGATGGAGCGCGGCTTCACCGGGCACTGCCCGTACGTCAGCATTGCGGATCTCTACGCCGCCGCGTACGACGCATTTCATGCGGGCAATCAGCGCCTCGCGTTCGACGTGTTCGGCAAGATTCAGGCGGCGAGCTCGATGTTCGCGCAGAGCGACGTGGATGTGCTCATCGCGCGCGGCGTCTTCCCCGCGGGCACGAAAGCGCGCGTTCAGCCGCCTGCACCCGGCGCCTCGCCGCCGAAGCGCACGAAGGCGACTCTTGCCGAGATCAAGCACGTGCTCGACACGTATTTGAAGGCGGATCTGCGCGCGTAGCGGATCGGCGGGTCAGGACGTTTCGATGTCATTTCATGTTGGTTCCCATCGGGGCGTGCGCATTCAAGCGGCGCGCGCGGGCTGGACGATCGAGGATGTTCGGTTGCTGCGCACGCTTGCGATGCAAGGGGTGCCGGTGGAAGCGATTGCGGCCGCGCTCGGCCGCACGACATCGGCGATCCGCAATAAAGCGGGGATGCATGGGATTTCGGTGCGCGGACCCCGTCGTCCCGACGCAAGTCGGGACCGCACTCGGCACAGTGCCACTGGCGATCCCGACTTGCGTCGGGATGACGGATAAGCCCGCGTCGTCCCGTGTTCCGTCGGGATGACGGATAAGCCCGCGTCGTCCCGACGAAAGTCGGGACCGCACTCGGCACAGTGCCACTGGCGATCCCGACTTCCGTCGGGATGACGGAGGGTGGCGGTTGGGATGACAGGCTGATTCGCCGCCCAGTAGGTCCTTTCCTCGCGTCCATCCCCAGCAACCCCTGACTCCCGCGCCGCTTCCTTGACCTTCCCACCATGGGAAGGTGCATCCTGCCGCCATGAGCAATGGCAGCAAGACACGCAAGACCCACCCCGTTCGACGGCGCCTGGAACCGCACGAAGCGCGTGCCGACGGTCTGCTGACGATCGGGCAAGCCGCAGCCGCCTCCGGCGTCTCGGCGAAGATGATCCGTCACTACGAAGAGATCGGCATCATCCCGCAGCCGCCTCGCACGGGCGGCAACTATCGCTTCTACAGCGATGCCGATGTCCAGACGCTGCGCCTCGTGCGCCGCGCGCGCGATCTCGGCTTCTCCATGCCGCAAATCGCGACGCTGGTATCGCTCTGGCGCAATCGCTCGCGCTCGAGCGCCTCGGTCCGCCGGCTCGCGCTCGAGCACATCGAGCAGCTCCAGCAGAAGATCGCGCACATGCAAGACATGGTGCGCACCCTCCAGGACCTCGCTGATCACTGTCACGGCGATGCTCGGCCCGAATGCCCGATCCTCGACGATCTGGCGAAGCCCATGGCGCCGACGGCGGCGCATTCACGTTGAGATCTACATGAAGCACGCACACGTTCATCATCATCCGTCGAAAACGAGCGCAACCGAGTCGTGCTGTGGCTCCAAGGGCGGCGCTCGAGCCGCTGAGACGGCCCGCTGCGAGACGAACGCCAACGCTCGTGCCGAGGAGACATCCTGCTGCGCGACGAGCACCAACTCGCGCGCCGCGCATTGCTGTTCGTCCGCCGACAAAGGTGCGCATCACCGCGCTGCGCATCATCACGGCGAATCGGCTGCCTCGGCTTGCCATGCGCATCACGCCCATCACGGGCACGCCGCAGCAAAGACGGCCGCTGCGCCCGATGCGATCTACACGTGCCCGATGCATCCGGAAATCCGCCAGGTCGGTCCCGGCTCATGCCCGATCTGCGGCATGGCGCTCGAGCCCGTCGAAGTCACGCTCGAGGAACAGGCCAATCCCGAGCTCGAAAGCATGACGCGACGCCTTTGGGTGACTGCGCTGCTCAGTGCGCCGCTCCTCGTGCTGACGATGGGTCACATGATTCCGGCCTTCGCGCATGTGTTCGATTTCCCCGGCCGCGTGTGGGTCGAGCTCGCATTGGCGCTGCCCGTGTGCACCTGGGGTGCGTGGCCGTTCTATGAGCGCGCGATCGCCTCGGTCCGCCAGCGCAGCCTCAACATGTTCACGCTGATCGGCCTGGGCGTCAGCGTCGCGTTCGTCTACAGCGTGATCGCAGCGCTCTTTCCGCAGCTGTTCCCTGCCGCGTTTCGCGATGAGCACGGGCGAGTGGGCGTCTACTTCGAAGCGGCGGCCGTGATCGTGACGCTCATTCTTGTCGGTCAAGTGCTGGAGCTGCGGGCGCGCGGCCGCACGAGCGCGGCGATCCGAACGCTGCTCGGGCTGTCGCCCACGTCGGCGCGACGCATCGATGCCGATGGCACCGAGGCGGACATTCCACTCACGGACGTTCACGTCGGCGATCGCCTGCGTGTGCGGCCCGGCGAAAAAATCCCCGTCGACGGCGTGATCCTGGACGGCAAGAGCAGCATCGATGAGTCGATGGTGACGGGCGAGGCGATGCCGGTGAGCAAAGGCGCGGGCGACCGCGTCGTCGGTGCGACGCTCAACGGCACCGGCGCTCTCATCATGCGCGCCGAGAAAGTGGGTTCCGAAACGTTGCTCGCGCGCATCGTCGCCATGGTCGCGCAGGCACAGCGCAGCCGCGCGCCGATCCAGCAGTTGGCCGATACGGTCGCGAGCTATTTCGTTCCGGCAGTCATCACGATCGCGGCGGTCGCATTCATCATGTGGGCGTGGATCGGGCCGGAACCGCGTCTGGCGCATGCGTTGGTCAATGCGGTGGCCGTGCTCATCATCGCGTGCCCATGCGCGCTCGGTCTTGCGACGCCGATCTCCATCATGGTCGCGATGGCGCGCGGCGCGCAGCTCGGCGTGTTGTTTCGAAACGCGGAGGCGATCGAGACGCTGCGCAAGGTCGATACGTTGATCGTCGACAAGACGGGCACGTTGACCGAGGGCAAGCCGAAGCTCGTCAGCGTCGAGGTCGGTGCGGGGGCTCAGATCACGGCCGATGAGATGCTGGGCCTGGCTGCGACACTGGAGCGCGGCAGCGAGCATCCGCTCGCCGCGGCAGTGGTTCAAGGCGCCGACGAGCGCGGTGTCGAGCTTGGATCCGCGCAGGAGTTCGAATCGATGACGGGAAAGGGCGTGTCCGGTCGAGTCGGCGGACGTCGCGTGCTCCTGGGGAATCGCGCGCTGCTCGACGACTACGGCATCGATTCAACGCGGCTCGCGGAGCAAGCGGAAGCCTTGCGCGCGCAAGGTCAGACCGCGATGTTCGTCGCTGTCGACGGCACTGCCGTCGGGCTCATCGGCGTCGCCGATCCGATCAAGGGCAGCACGCCCGAGGCGATCGAAGCATTGCATCGCGACGGCATTCGCGTCGTCATGATGACGGGCGACGGCCGCACGACAGCGCACGCCGTCGCGAAGCGCCTCAACATCGATGAAGTGATTGCGGAAGTCTTGCCGGAACAGAAGGCCGACAAGGTCAAGGCGCTCCAGGCGCAGGGGCACATCGTCGCGATGGCGGGCGATGGGATCAATGACGCTCCGGCGCTTGCACAAGCGCACGTCGGCATCGCGATGGGCACAGGCACCGATGTCGCGATGGAAAGCGCTCACGTCACGCTCGTGAAGGGCGATCTGCGCGGCATCGTGCGTGCGCGCCAGCTGTCGCGCGCGACGATCCGCAACATCAAACAGAATCTGTTCTTCGCATTCGCCTACAACACCGCAGGCGTGCCAATCGCGGCGGGCATTCTCTACCCCGTGTTCGGGCTGCTGCTGAGTCCGATCATCGCGGCCGCGGCGATGAGCCTGAGCTCGGTGTCGGTGATCGGAAACGCCTTGCGCTTGAACAAGGTGAAGCTCTGAACGCGCGCCGCGGATATGCACGGCGGCGCAAGCCGCGCCCGCTACACTATCGCGTCCGATTCCTCGAGTTGAACTGCGCATGAAGAACGGCCGATCTCACCGGTCATCGTTGCTGACACGAAGGGCGTTCCTGCAGGGCGCGGGCGGCCTGTTCGTTCTCGGCGCGGCGGGCGAGCTCGCATGGCCGCAAAGCGCGGCGCAAACGGTGTTGTCCGGCACGCAATTCGACCTCGAGATCGGCGAGATGCCCGTCAACTTCACCGGCCGCCAGCGCATCGGCACGGTCGTCAACGGGCAGGTGCCGGCCCCACTGTTGCGCTGGCGCGAGGGCGCTACCGTGACGCTGCGCGTCTCGAATCGCCTGGCCGTGCGCAGCTCGATTCACTGGCACGGGATGATCGTGCCCGCCGACATGGACGGCGTTCCGGGCCTGAGTTTCGAAGGCATTCCGAGCGGCGGCGAATACGTCTATCGCTTCAAGGTCAATCAATACGGCACGTACTGGTATCACGCGCATTCGCGCTTCCAGGAGCAGACGGGGCTCTACGGGCCGATCGTCATCGAGCGTCGCGGCGGCGAGCGCCAGCACGCCGATCGCGAGTACGTCCTGTTGCTGTCCGACTGGACCGATCGCGATCCCGAGCGCATTTTCGCGACGCTCAAGAAACACAGCGATTACTACAACTTCGGCAAGCGCACGGCCGGCGACTTCTTCGACGACGTGCGCACGCACGGCTTGGACGCGACGCTGGCCGAGCGGCGCATGTGGGGCGAGATGCGCATGAATCCCACCGATCTCGCCGACGTTTCGGCCTACGCCTACACGTATCTCATGAACGGGATCACGCCCGCGGGCAACTGGACGGGGTTGTTCGAGCGCGGCGAGCGCATTCGATTGCGCATCATCAACGGCTCGTCGATGAGCATCTTCGATGTGCGCATTCCTGGATTGAAGCTCACGGTCGTCGCATCGGACGGGCAGGACGTCGAGCCGGTCACGGTCGACGAATTCCGCATCGGCGCCGCGGAGACGTACGACGTCATCGTCGAGCCGGACGCAGACCGCGCGTACACGATCTTCGCGCAAGCGATGGATCGCTCCGGCTACGCGCGCGGCACGCTCGCGCCGCGCGCAGGCATGACTGCCGAAATTCCGCCGCTCGACCCGCGGCCGATCCTCACGATGAGCGACATGGGCATGCGTCACGACATGCGCGGTGGTGGTCATCATGCCGGCCATGGCGCCGCTGTTACGCCTGTGCATCCGCGCGCCGAGCTCGGGCCGACGGTCGACATGCGCATCGAGCAGGCGTCCACGACGCTTGCCGATCCGGGCATCGGGCTGCGCGACAACGGCCGGCGCGTGCTGAGCTACGCGGATCTGCACACGATCGGCGGTCCGATCGATCGGCGCGAGCCTGGGCGCACGATCGAGCTGCATCTGACCGGCCACATGGACCGGTTCGTCTGGTCGTTCGACGGACAGAAGTTCTCCGAGGCGCATCCGCTGCGCTTCAAGTATGGCGAGCGCCTGCGCATCACGCTCGTGAACGACACGATGATGACGCACCCGATTCATTTGCACGGGATGTGGAGCGAGATCGAAAACGAGCACGGCGCGTTCCAGGTGCGCAAGCACACGGTGCTCGTGAATCCGGCGCAACGGATCAGTTACGCCGTCACCGCCGATGCGCTCGGCCGCTGGGCGTATCACTGCCACCTTCTGTATCACATGGAAGCCGGCATGTTCCGCGAGGTCGAAGTCGCGCGCGAGGGAGCTCATTCCGGAGGCCACGAATGAGCGTGCAGTCTCCGCGCGTGCTTCTCGCGGCGCTGGCGCTGTTCGCGGGCAGCGCCATGAGTCAGGAGGACCCGCACGCGGGGCATCATCAATCCGTGCCGCCTTCTACGCAGCACGGCGCGCACACGAACGCTGGCCCGGCGGGCGAACCGACGGAAAGCGAGCGCGCTCACGTCCCGCCGGATCCGCCTTCGCTCGTGCTCGGCGAGATGTCGAACGAACGCATGATCGAGCTCATGCAAATGGAAGACGACGCTGCGCTCGGCATGATCCGCATCGACGAGCTCGAGGCGATGCGCATCGATGGCGAGAATGGCGTGGCATGGGATGTCGATGCGTGGTACGGCGGGGACTACGACAAGCTCTGGCTCAAGACAAAGGGCGAGCGCATCGCAGGCGCGACGCACGCGCGTGCCGAGCTGTTGTGGGATCGCATCGTGAGCCCATGGTGGAGCCTGCAAGCGGGCGTGCGTCATGACGTCCTCGAAGGTCCGTCGCGAACGTGGGCGGCGCTGGGGTTGCAGGGGCTCGCGCCGCATTTCTTCGACATCGAAGCGGCGCTCTACGTCGGCGAGCAAGGCCGGACCGCGGCGCGATTCTCAGCAGAACGCGACTTGCTGATCACGCAGCGGCTCGTCCTGCAGCCGCAGCTGGAGATCAATGCTTACGGCAAGGAGGATCGCGAGAACGCGATCGGCGCCGGGATTGCGGATCTCTCCTTGGGGCTGCGCTTGCGCTACGAGATCATCCGGGAGATCGCGCCTTACGTCGGCGTTCAGTGGCAACGCAAGCTCGGCGATACGGCGGATCTGGCGCGTGCCGCGGGCACCGACGACAGCGACGTGTTCTTCGTCGCAGGCGTGCGCGCGTGGTTCTAAGCGCCTGAAAAGCGGCATGGAACAGAGCGTGCCTCGATCGGGTTCCAAAGGAGTGGGGCCGCGAAAGCGAGGTACGGTCATGCGCAATGTTGTAGTTCTTACCCTGATGCTCGCTGCATCGATCGCGAGCGCGCAAGTTTCGAATTCAGCGTCGAGCGATACGCTCGCCGCGCGTGTGCAAGCCGCGTTGCGCTCGAGCCAGATTGGCAACGCCGAGCAGATCGAGGTGGAAGCGAAGGGCGATGCCGTTCAGCTCAGCGGTTTCGTCGCCTCCGCAGCGGAGCAAGAGAAAGCGTTGAAATCCGCGCGCGCGGTGCGCGGAGTCGCAACGGTGCGTAACGACCTCGTCGTGCGCGAGTCGGAGCCGAGCGCCGAGCAGGCGCGCGACGATACCGTCATCGCAGCGCGCGTCCGCAAGCAGATCGCAACGAAAGTCGCCGAGGGTGCGCCCGACATCAATGTGAACGTGAACGACGGCGTCGTGCAATTGAGCGGCTATGTTGCCGACGCCGGCGTCAAGACCCGTGCCGCGGATGTCGCGAGCACGGTGAACGGCGTGCAGGACGTGCTCAACGACATCGCATTGAAGCCGTGAGCGCGATCGCCTCGAGGCAAGTACTGGAAGAGGGCGTGACCATGATGAAGCGTGTCACGGCTGCATGTGCTTTGATCGGTGTCGCGGCCGCTGGCGGCGCATTGGCTGCCGAGCAGACCCCGAGCCCCATCGTCGACCGCCCGATGACGAAGCAGGAAGCGCGTTTTCGCGCGCTCGATGAGAACAACGACATGAAGCTGAGCCCGCAGGAGTTTCAGGCCGATGCGACATCGCCGACCGAGTTCACGAAGCTCGACACCGACGCTGACGGCTACTTGAGCCTGTCGGAGTTCACGGCCAGGCCGATTCCGCCTGAGAAGAAGCCCGCGGATTCGAAGTAGCGAGCGACTGGCCCGAGTGCCGGGCCAGTCGCTTTCTTGCTTCGTCTGTGAGGCGAGTTAGAACCGCCGCGATCCCGCGCCCTGCAGCTGGAACGTCACCGGAATCTGCTTCCACATCGCGACCGGCACGCCGTCGCGCATCCCCGGCCGCAATTTCCAGCGGCGCGCCTCTCGCAGCGCGGAGTCATCGAGCTTCGGGTAGCCCGAGGATTGATCGAGCCGCACCTCGCCGACGCGGCCGTTCTCGAGCACATAGATCGACAGCAGCACGGTGCCGGTGTGCTCCGCGCGAATTTCCGAGGCAGGATACGGCGGCTCGCTCAAGCCCAGGCGCGGATCGATATCCGGCGCCGTGATCACCGGCGCGGCAGGGCCTGGTGTTTCCGTTCCCACGGCGCTGAGCGGCGGCGCAATGATCGCTGCCGGTGCAGTTTCAGGATTGGGTTCCTGCGGCAGCGAAGGAATCGGATCGGGCGGCGGGACGGTGAGGCTCACGGGATCGATGTTTACGATCGTCTGCTTGACCGGCTGGGGCAGCTGCTCGCGCTCCGGCGTCGGTATCACGAGCACCGACGGCGGTCGCAGCTTCTCGATGATCTGCACCGCCATCCCCGAGCTCAGCAAATAAAAGAATCCGCAATGCAATAGCACGATCGCCGCGAGTATCCAGCCGCGCGGCGAATTCATCGATTGAAACGGCGGGAAGGTATTGAGCGTCGCATTCATTGATGTTGTCTCCGGATTATTGGTCGAATGTGCGGGCCGCCCCCTCGCTGTGCCCTGCAATTCCCAACGATCTACAGCGCTCCGTCGCTCGCGATACCCCGTTGACATGTCTTCGGAAAGGGCGGTCCGCGACATTACTTTGCACTCGATAACTTCTTGAAAAATCTATGCAGTTTCCGGCAGGCCAGCGACGGATCTATTTGCCGGCGGCGCGGTCGAATTCCGGCTGCACAAAAAGAAAAAGGCGGAATGCCTTGCAGCATTCCGCCCTTCAAAGAGGAGCGTCGCTCCTCGAGCCGATTACATCTCGAGCATCAGACCGTGAAGCCCTCGTGGCGCAGCGGCAAGGTGCGCACGCGATGGCCCGTCGCGGCGAAGATCGCGTTGCAGATCGCCGGAGCGAGCGGCGGCAGTGCCGGCTCGCCAGCGCCTGTCGGCGGGTACTCGCTCTGGATGAAGTGCGCTTCGACCGGCGGCGCATGCGCGATGCGCAGGATCGGGTAGCGGTCGAAGTTCGTCTGCTGAATGCGGCCGTTCTCGATGCCGACCTCGAGTCCCATCATCGTGCTGAAGCCGTCGATCACGGCGCCGACGATCTGGTTCTCGGCGCCGCTCATGTTGACGATCGGTCCGATGTCGCCGGCGACGGTGATCTTGTGAATCGTCAGCTTGCGATTCGCATCGACGCTGACTTCGGCGACTTCGGCGAAGTGGCCGGCGTGGCTGAAGTGGAAGGCGAGGCCCATGCCGCGGCCCTTCGGCAGCGTCTTGCCCCAGCCCGCCTTTTCGGCCGCGAGCTTGATCACCGCGGCGGCGCGGCCCGTGTTCAGCGCGAACTCGTTCGCGGGCGGCAGATGGCGCGGCTCGCCCATGAGATCCAGCATGAACTGCAGATGATCCTTGCCCGCGGCGACCGACAGCTCATGCAGGAAGCTCTGCACGGCGAAGGCGACCGAATTCGAGCGCGGCGCGCGCCACGGACCGGTCGGGATCTGCCAGGGCAGGAGCGACTGCGACAGCTTCACGTTCGGCACGAGCAGCGCCGGGAATTCTTCCGGCGACAGATCAGCGGAGCTCACGGGCTTCTCGTTGTCCGAGGAGAACGTGATGAAGTGGTCCGCGAACGCGACGAGCTTGCCCGTGTTGTCGACGGCGCCCTTGAATGAATGGAAGCCGCCCGGACGATAGAAGTCGTGCTGCATGTCATCTTCACGGGACCATTGCAGCTTGATCGGCACGCCGGCCTGGCGCGCGATATACACGGCTTCCATCATGTAGTCGTTCATCAAGCGGCGGCCGAAGCCTCCGCCGACGCGCGTCTGATAGAGCGTGAAGTTCTCGGGCGGGAGCTTGAACACCGCCGGCATCATGCGCAGCCCGGCATCCGGCTGTTGCGACGGCGACCACACCGTGACCTTGTCGCCCTGCCAATAGGCCGTCGTGTTTTGCGGCTCGAGCGGCGCGTGCGGCAGGAACGGATACGTGTAGAACGCTTCGACCGTCTTCGCACCCGCAATCGCCTTGTCGAATTCGCCGATGGACTTCAGCTCTTTCGCGCCCTGCGGCTGTTTCGCGAGCTCTTGCGCCTTCGCAACCGACTGGCTCCAGCTGTCCTTCGACGCCTGCGACTCGTCCCATTCGACCTTGAGCTTGCGCTTCGCGCTGAAGGCGGCCCACGTGGAGGTCGCGATGATCGCGACGCCCGGCATCACTTCCGTCGGCTTGCCCGTGCCTTCGACGATGAAGGCGTCGGTCACGCCGGGGAGCTTCTTGATCTCATCGAGATTCGCGCTCTTCACCTTGCCGCCGACCGCAGGGCATTTCTCGAACGCCGCGTAGTGCATGTTCGGGATGACCTGGTCGATGCCGAACAGCGGCTGGCCCGTGACGATCTTGTGATTGTCGACGCCCGTGATGCGCTGGCCGAGCAGGGTGTAGTCCTTGCGCTCTTTCAGCTTGACGGTCTTCGGATCGGGCACCTTCAATGCCGCGGCCTTCTGGGCGAGCTCGCCGTAGGTCGCGCTCTTGCCGCTCGCTTGATGAGAGACGACGCTCTTCGAGGTCGTGATCTCCGACTCCGGCACCTTCCACTGCTTGGCAGCGGCGGTGACGAGCATCGCGCGTGCGGTCGCGCCGGCCTGGCGCAGCGTGTCCCAGTTCGTCGGGATGGAACGCGAGCCGCCGGCGCCTTGACGGCCGTACAGCTTCGAATCGATCGGCGCCTGGAGAATGTTGACCTTGGACCAGTCCGCATCGAGCTCTTCGGCGACGATCATCGGCAGCGCGGTCTTCACGCCCTGACCGATCTCAGGCGACTTCGCCATGATCGTGATCGTGCCGTCGTTCGCGATGCTGACGAACGCGTTCGGTGCGAACGCCTTGCCGCCCGCGGCCTGCGCGGCGGCTTCATCGCCGACGTAGAACGCGAGCACGAGGCCCGCGCCCGCGACGCCCGAAACCTTGAGGAACGAGCGACGGCTGAGCGTCGCGTGCACGACGTTCGCGAGCGACTGCCCTTCGGCGAGCCGCAGAATCTCGTGTGCGTAGTCGTCGCGAGAAATGACGTTGGATTCCACTGCGCTCATGTTGCTCACTCCCCTGCAGACTTCGCCGCCGCGTGGATCGCCTGGCGGATACGTGGATAGGTGCCGCAGCGGCACAGATTGCCGTTCATCGCGGCATCGATGTCCGCATCGGTGGGCTTCGGCTTGTTCTTGAGCAGCGCCGCGGCCGACATGAGCTGACCGGCCTGGCAATAACCGCACTGGGGCACGTCGTGCTCGATCCATGCGGACTGCAGCGGATGGAGCTTGCCGTCCGGGCCTGCGAGTCCTTCGATCGTCGTGACCTGCTGTTCAGCGGCCGCGGCGACGGGAACCGAGCACGAGCGCACGGGCGCGCCGTTCAAGTGCACGGTGCACGCGCCGCATTGAGCGACACCACAGCCGTACTTCGTGCCGACGAGGCCCAGATGATCTCTCAACACCCACAGGAGCGGCGTGCTTTCGTCGAGATCGTTAATGACGTGTTCTTTGCCATTGACGGTGAGACGCATGGTGGCTCTCTTTGAATTTGAAAAAGGAGAATTTCAGCCGCGGCGATTGTTCCACGGCCGCCGGTGTGTCCACAACGGCGGATCATGCGCATCCATTGGTTTTGCCGCATGTTTCGTCGCGCGAGCGGGGAGAATTCTGCGGGAACTGCCGCATCGGCCGAGTATTTTGATTTCGCAGAATTGTGGAGATTTGTCATGCGCGCGTGGTTCGTCGCCGCCAACATTTCGCGCGTGTTGCTGTGATGTTGCTCGGGCTCGAGCGCGCGTTCGCGATGCGCGAAAAACATCCGCGAGCGCACGCGTGTGTCGAATGCTTCGCGCGCATGACGGGCACCGAGATCGAGCGTACGGTCGCCGCTCCCCGGTCGATCGATGTAACTCGTTCCACGAGCCTCGGACGAGGGCGTCTCCGGGTGTTCTCTCGCGCCGCAAAATCGCCACGCGCGCGGCACTAGCGCGTCAATGAAGCGGACAAAACGGCGGACGGGACTGCACTGTCCTCAATTCGCCCTCCGCAAGTTCTCGCTACGCCCTGCGGCGTCAATGAGGCGTATAGAATCCCGCTTCTCGCACAGCGTGCGATTCCAGCCTGAGGACTTCATTTTGAGTGATACAGCCAACGGCGCCGTCGAGGGCGCCATCCAGGCGGACGTCGTCATCATCGGCGCCGGTCCGTGTGGACTCTTCCAGATCTTCGAATTGGGTTTGCTCGGTATTCATGCGCACATCGTCGACTCGCTGAAGCACCCCGGCGGTCAATGCAGCGAGCTCTATCCGGAGAAGCCGATCTATGACATTCCCGCGCTGCCGGTGTGCGGCGCGCAGGAGCTCGTCGACCGGCTGCTGCAGCAAACGAAGCCGTTCAATGCGCAATTCCATCTCGGCCAGGAAGTCACGGAGCTGCAGGTGCTGCCCGATCACACGTTCCTGCTGCGCACCTCGCTCGATACGCGCTTTCACACGAAGACCGTGATCATCGCCGCGGGCCTCGGCTCGTTTCAGCCGCGCCGGCTCGGTTGCGAAGGCGTCGAGGCGTTCGAAGGCCGTCACGTCCACTACAAGGTGAAAAGCGCGGCCGATTTCGTCGATCAGCGGCTGGTGATTTTCGGCGGC
>Ga0164243_10003373_pt1 | contig 25590 bp, 24 predicted proteins | sample OricompcompostOP_FD_108781 | JGI IMG/M metagenome (GOLD analysis project Ga0164243, IMG submission 108781) | Organic Plus compost microbial communities from Emeryville, California, USA - Original compost - Organic plus compost (OP) | ecosystem: Engineered > Solid waste > Mixed feedstock >...
CCGCCGGGGCGTGACGGCGGCGGCGCGCGGTGGCAACGGCAGGCGGCGGTGTGCCCTCCGGCCGCCGGGATGGGCCAGTGCCAGGTGGTCAGCGGGTGGCGGCGCAGGCCGCGACCGTGGCCAGCAGCGCCGCACCGGTGAACGCCTGGAGCAGCAGGGCCGGGCCGATGTGCGACCACAACGTCGGGATCCGCGGCCGGAGCAGCTGACCGGTCGTGATGTTGACGATCTTCTCCACCTTGGGCGGTGACCCGCGGTCCTTCTGGGGGCTGACGGTCACCTGGATGTGGTCGGCCGGCTCCAGGGCACTCTGCGGCAGGTGACCATGGATCTCCACCTCGCAGAGCCGACCATCCGCGTCGCGCAACCGGAGGGGCGTGACCAGGAACTCCGGTGCCTTCCGCAGATCCTTCCACCGCTTCGGCGCGCCTCCGCGGGTGCCGGCCTGGAGGACCGACAGGATCAGGCGTCCGATCAGGCGGGCCACCGCGGCCGCGGCCAGCACCGCCACCAAGGCCGGTTGGCCGACCTTCATCTCGCGCGCGTACCCGGGCATCAACCGCACAACCCGGCCGGTCAGCACCGGCCCGGTCCGGTAGAACACGACGTCATCCATCGCGGACCGCCACTGAGAGTCGGGGCGTGTTCACCCATTGTATTGATCCCAGCCGATGATCGCGCGTGAATGAATGCTCACGTCCCGGGCCGCCGCCCGCCTCATTCGCGCGGTGCGGCCTTGCGCCACGTCCGCTCCGAGAGCGGTCGCAGATGGACGAGGTGTTTGCGCATGGCCTCCGCCGCGCCAGGTGCGTCCTGTGCGCGGATGCAGGCGAGGATCTCCGCGTGCTCGCGCAGGATGTCGTGGTGGTCGCGCGCGTTGAGCAGGCTGCGCTCCGAGCGGGCCTCCAGCACCGCGTACACCGGCTGTGCCGAGATCACCATCAACCGGTTGTGCGCGAGCTCCAGGACGGTCAGATGGAACGCGCGGTTCAGGTCGCTGATCTCGCTATGGGACAGCCCGGCCTCCGGATCCGGCACGGTCTCGGTCAGCCGGGCCAGCTGCTCCTCCGTGCGGCGGAGGGCACCCAGCCGCGTGGCCTCCACCTCGATCAGCTCACGCAGCTCCACGGTCTCGGCGATGCTCACCTCCTCGGCCGCGGTCAGTAGATTGATCTGCGTCGTCATGAACTCCGACACGTAGTCGATCGTCGGCCGCATCACGAACGAGCCGCCGGTCGCTCCCTTGGACGTCCGGATCAGGTTCTCGCTGGCGAGGACGCGCAGGGCCTCCCGGACGGTCGCGCGGCTGACGCCGAACGTCTCGGCGAGGTCGACCTCCCGGGGTAGTCGCTCGCCGGCCCGCAGCTCCGCCTTCAGGATGCTGTCGCGCAGCTGGTCCGCGATCTGCTCGTAGGCCTTGCGAACGCGCTTGAGCCCCGGGTTGGTGTACACGTCCGTCCCTCAACCTTCAAGTCAGACATAGCGCCATCGGTGGTCGAGCATGTGCTGAATCCTCACTGTACGGGATGTTGCCTGCCTGCCGCGGCCCCGGGACAGCGCTCCCAGAAGCTTCGCCAAACAAAAGTCTAGCAAAAGCCCTCTTGAAGCTTTAGGGTGACGTCGTTCGCTATCCAGAGGAGGTCGCAGTGCCCGACGAGGATCGGCGCCGCAGGAGTTTCGACGCGATCATCATTGGCGCCGGCCACAACGGGCTGGTCGCCTCGTACTACCTGGCTCGGGCGGGGCTCGACGTGCTGGTGCTCGAGCAGCGCGAGGAAGCCGGCGGTCTCCTCGCGACGGCCGAGATCGTTCCCGGGTACCGCACCAACGCGGTGTCGAACTCGTGCCACAACCTCGAACCGTCCATCGTGGCGGAGATGCGGCTCCAGGACTTCGGGCTCCGGTTGGCCCACCCCGACCCGAGCTCGGTCATGGCCTTCGCCGACGGCCGCCGGTTCGTCGCCGCCAACTCGCGCAGCGCGCTGGCCGACGAGCTGAAGGCGCTCAACGCGGGCGATGTCGACGGCTACTTCGCCACGCTCCAGGTGATGTCGACCCTCGCCGAGAAGCTGGACGTGTCCTTCTACGAGGCGCCGCCCAGCCTGGCCGAGCTCTACGGCCGGCTCGACAACGACGCCGACCGTGCGCTGTTCCACCGGCTGATGTTCGGCAGCGCCACCGACTTCCTCGCCGAGCGGATCTCCTCCGAGGAGGTCATGTCCCTGCTCGGGATGGTGGCCATCTCCGGCAACTACCTGGGCCCGAGCACGCCGGGGTCGGCCTACATGCTCTTCCACCGGCCGCTCTACCGGGGCTCCTCGGCCACCCGCAGCGGCGAACGCTTCCACACGCTGGGCACCAGCAAGGTCGCCCCCATCGGCGGGATGGCCGAGATCGCCCGCGCGATGGCCGCGTCCGCCCGTGCGGCCGGCGCGGTGATCCGGACCGGGACCGGTGTGGCGTCCATCGTCACCCGGGGCGGCCGGGTCACCGGCGTCGTGACGCAGGACGGCGAGGAGTATGCGGCCGGCGCCGTCCTGTCGGCCGTGAACCCGAAGTTGACCCTCACCGAGTTCCTGACCGCCGATCAGTTGGGCGAGGAGCTGGCCAGCCAGGCTCGCACCATCAAGATGGACGGCACCGCCTTCAAGCTCATGCTGGCCGTCGCCGGCACGCCACGGTTCATGTGCGCCGTCGACGACGCCGAGAACGACCGGCTGCTCAGGTGCGGGTTCCGGATGGGCACGACCATCTCCGGGATGGACCAGGGGTACCACGCCGCGCTGGCCGGCGAGTGGTCACGCGAACCGATCATCTGGGGCCTCGTCCCGTCCTCCATCGACCCCACGCTCGCTCCCGAGGGCGGCCACGTGATGAGCCTGACGGTCTTCCACGCGCCGCTCCGGCTGGCGGGCGGCAGCACGTGGGACGTCGAGAAGGACCGGTTCGCCCGCCACATCATCGACCACCTCGACGGGCGGTACTTCCGGGGCCTCAAGGACATGCTCGCGGGCTACCGGGCCCTCTCACCGGAGGATTTGCAGCGCGACTTCGGTCTCATGGGTGCCCACGTCTCGCACGGCGACATCACCGCGGGCCAGATGTTCGACGCCCGGCCCACCTTCGGCCTCGCCCACTACGCCACGCCGGTGGCCGGGCTCTACCTCGGCAGCGTGGGGACCTGGCCGGGCAACTACGTCTCGGGACTTCCCGGCCGCAATGCCGCCCTCCGCCTGCTCGCCGACCGTGCCGACCCCGACCGCTACGCCGAGTTCGGTGCGGCGGGGGCCAACTGATGTCCGGACTCGACACGAGGGAGCAGGCCGTGGAGTCTGACGCCTTCCTGGCAGCGTCGGGCGTGACCATGCGGTTCGGCGACCACGTCGCCGTGCGGGACGTCACCCTGGGCCTGGCCCGGGGCCAGGTCGTCTCCATCATCGGTCCGAGCGGCGCCGGCAAGAGCACGTTCCTGCGCTGCGTGAACTTCCTGGAGATCCCCACCGCGGGCACCATCCGGGTCGGCGGCACGTCGCTGACCGTCGGGCCGGGCACCAGGCCGAGGGAGAAGGACATCCAGCCCTTGCGCCGCAAGCTCGGGATGGTGTTCCAGAACTTCAACCTCTTCCCGCACCTGACGGTGCTCCGCAACGTCTCGCTGGCCCAGGAGCGCGTGCTCGGCCGCTCGCCGGCGGAGGCCGAAGCGCGGTCGATGTCCCTGCTGGAACGCGTCGGTCTCGCGGACAAGGCCAGCGCGTACCCGGGACGCTGCTCCGGCGGTCAGCAGCAGCGGGTGGCGATCGCGCGGGCCCTGGCGCTGGACCCGGCGGTGATGCTGTTCGACGAGCCCACGTCGGCGCTGGACCCGGAGGTCGGCGCGGAGGTGCTGGCCGTCATGAAGGAGCTGGCCGGCGAGGGCATGACGATGCTCGTGGTGACGCACGAGATGGCGTTCGCACGGGACGTCTCGGACCGGATCGTCGTCATGGTCGACGGGGCCGTGGTGGAGGCCGGTGAGCCGCACAAGGTCATGTCCGACCCGGAGCATCCGCGGACCCGCGGCTTCCTGAGCGCGGTGCTGGGCCGCTGATGTTCCAGTACACCGGATACATCCTCGCCGGAGTGGTCGGCACCGTCGCCATCACGGTGGCGGCCTTCCTCATCGGCGCCGTGCTCGGTGTGCCGCTGGCGGTGGCCAGCCGCAGCGCGTACCGCGTCGTACGGTGGCCGGCGATCAGCGTGATCGAGGTTTTCAGGTCGGTCCCGAACCTGGTCTGGCTCTTCCTGGTCTTCTTCGGCCTGCCCGAGGTCGGGATCCGGCTCGGTCCCTGGGCCACCGCGATCATCACGCTGGGCGTCACCAGCTCGGCCTACCTCGCCGAGATCTACCGGGGTGGGTTCAGCGGCCTCGGCCAGGGCCAGTGGCTCGCGTCCAAGGCGCTCGGCCTGACGACGTGGGATCGCGGCCGCTACGTCCTGGCGCCGCAGCTGGCGCGCGTGGTGAGCCCGACCATGGCGACCTACGCGATCAGCCTGCTCAAGGAGTCGGCGCTCGCCTCGACGATCGGCGTGGTGGAGCTGACGTTCCGCGGCGGCCTGGTGGCCCAGCGGACCGGTGACGGCCTCACCACCTTCGTCGTCGTCGGCCTCGTGTACCTGGTGCTGAGCCTGCCGCTCGCGTACACGTCACGCCGGGTAGACAGCCGCCTCCGCGCGAAGTTCTCGGTCGGGTGAGGTGAGCACGATGGACGGATTCCTGGCCGATCTCCAGATCCTGGCCCCGGGCCTCGGCACCGCCCTCCAGCTGGCCGGGCTGAGCCTCGCGCTCGCCTACGTCCTGGGCCTGGTGCTCGCGCTGCTCGTCGACGCGCGGCAGCGGGTCGTGCGGATCGCCGCCCTCGTCGTCATCGAGGTGGGCCGCGGGCTCCCGCTGCTCGTCATCCTCTACCTCGTCTACCGCGGTCTCCCGCAGGTCGGCTTCTACCTCGATCCCATGCCGGCGGCGGTGATCGCCTTCACCTGGTCCATCGGCGCGTACGCGAGCGAGATCATGCGCTCCAGCCTCAACGCGGTCCCACCCGGGCAGCGGGAGGCCGCCGCGGCGCTGGGGCTGGCACCCCGGTCCGCGTACCGCGACATCCTGCTCCCGCAGGCGGCCAGGATCGCCATCCCGCCGCTGATGAACCTGGCCATCAAGGCCTTCCAGCTCACCTCCCTCGCCTACACCATCACCCTCTCCGAGGTCATGCAGGCCGCGTACCTGCGGGGGAGCGTGACCTTCGAGTACCTGCGCACCTTCGTCGCCGCGGCCGTGCTGTACGCGGCGGTGGCCATCGTCGCGTCGCTGCTGGTCCGCCGCTTCGAGCGCCGGCTGCACCGCCACCTCTGAACCGTTCCGACTCCGCGCATCCACTGGAGAAGACATGAGAAAGTTCGTCGCCGTGGCCGCCATCGTGTCCACATTGGTCATCAGCGCGTGCGCCGATCCGACGGCCGACGAGGCGTCCGGCACGCCCGGCAAGGACTGCAAGCCCGCGCACCCGAACGTGCAGACGATCACCGAGGGCACGCTGACCGTCGGGCACTTCCCGAACCCGCCGTTCGCCGACAGCGAGGGCAACAAGCTCACCGGCGTCGAGGGCGAGATCCTCAGCCGGATCGCCGAACGGGAGTGCCTGTCGATCAAGATCGTGCGCGGCAACGTCGCGAGCATGATCCCGTCGGTCGAGTCGGGACGGGCCGACACCACGCTCGGCAGCTGGTACCGCACCGCCGAACGCGCCAAGGTCGTCCGCCTCAGCGACCCCGTGATCACCGTCCACCTGGCGATCGCCTCGCGCAAGGGCAGCGGCATCGAGCAGATCGACGACCTTCGCGGGCACGTGGTCGGATCGGCCATCGGCTCCCTCTGGGTCGACGACGTCAACCGCCTGATCGGCAACGACCAGAAGCTGTACGACACGCTCGAGGCCTCGTACGCGGACCTGAAGGCGGGCCGCATCGAGGCCGTCCTGAACTCGCAGCCCACGGCGCTGCGACAGATCGAGATGGCGGGCCTGCAGAACGAGGTCCAGGTGGTCGTCCCCAGCCCCAACCAGGCCGTGCGGGCCACCCTCCAGCCGGGACAGACGAACTTCCCCGTGAACCTGCAGAACACCAGCCTGCAGGAGGCCATCAACGACGGTCTCGCGGAACTCCGCAAGACCGGCGAGTTCCGCCAGATCCTGGAGAAGTACGGGCTCCCGGCCGAGGCGGACAACCCGCAGCCCCTCCAGACCTTCTGACTCCCGCGGACGACCCGAAACCCCACCACCGAGGAGAACCGACCTGTCATGAACGCCACCCATCGGCTCGTCGTCGACGCCCTGCAGAGCAGCAACTTCACCCGCGAACGCTTCCTGGAGATCCGCGCGGGCGGCATCGACTGCATCCACGCCACGGTCGTCATCTGGGAGGACGCGCGGACGACACTCGACCTGCTGGGCACCTGGAACCGCCTGTTCCGGGAGAACGACGACCTGATCGCCATGGCGCGCAACGGACAGGAGATCCGCGACGTGGCGGCCAGCGGGCGGGTGGCCGTCGTGCTCGGATTCCAGAACGCCTCGGCCTTCGAGGACGACCTCGACCTGGTGGAGGTCTTCTTCGATCTCGGCATCCGGGTCGCCCAGCTCACGTACAACATCCAGAACCATGTCGGGGCCAGCTGCTACGACCCGGAGGACGCCGGCCTGACGCGGTTCGGCGGGTACGTGATCGGCGAGATGAACCGGCTCGGCATGCTGGTCGACCTGTCCCACGTGGGAGAGCGGACCTCGCTGGACGCGATCGACCGGTCGGCCCGGCCGGTGACGATCACGCACGCCAACCCGGCGGCGGTCTGGCCGCACGCCCGCAACAAGTCCGACGAGGTCCTGCGCAGGCTCGCGGCCCGCGGCGGGGTGCTCGGCGTCGCACCCTACGCGCACCTGACCGGCGGCGGCCCGGTCAGCCTGGAGGAGTGGACGAGCATGGTCGCGTACGCGGTGGATCTGATGGGCATCGACCACGTCGGCATCGGCAGCGACGCGAGCCACGGCTGGGACGACGAGAAGCTCCAGTGGATCCGGAAGGGACGGTGGTCGCACGAGACCCAGCTCGGCCCGGCGAGCCCCGACGCGCAGGGCTGGCTCCCCTGGCCGGACTTCTTCAAGACGCCGGCGATGTTCCCCACGATCGAGCAAGGGCTGCGCGAGCGGGGCTTCAGCGACGTCGAGGTCGACAAGCTCGTCGGCGGCAACTGGATGAGGATCTTCGACGAGGGCCTCACGCCGAGCGGCAGCGCGCCGGCACACCTCGCGAAGGCGTCGGCATGACGGTGACGGACACGGCGGTGTCGCCGCCGGAGCAGCGGCGAATCGTGCGGACCGAGATCCCGGGTCCCCGGTCCCGCGCGCGGCAGGCGGCACGGGACGCCAACGTCGCTGCCGGACTCGGGCAGACCCTCCCGATCTTCGTCGAGCGGGCGGGCGGCGCCGTGGTCGTGGACGCCGACGGGAACCACCTCGTCGACCTCGCGTCGGGGATCGCGGTCACCTCCGTCGGCGCGTCCCACCCCCACGTCGTACGCCGGATCAGCGAGCAGGCACAGCGCTTCACCCACACCTGCTTCCTGGTCACGCAGTACGACGGGTTCGTCGAGCTGGCCGCCGCCCTGAACCGGATCACACCCGGCGACCACGAGAAGCGGACGGCCCTGTTCTCCACGGGAGCCGAGGCGGTCGAGAACGCGGTCAAGATCGCCCGGGTGGCCACCGGCCGGCCAGCCGTGGTGGTCCTGGGCAACGCCTACCACGGACGCAGCCTGCTGACCATGACCATGACGGCGAAGGCCGCGCCGTACAAGGACGGCTTCGGGCCGTTCGCGCCGGAGGTCTACCGCGCGCCGGCCCCGTACCCGTACCGCTGGCCGGGCGGGCCCGAGCGGTGCGCGGAGGAGGCGGCCGAGGCGCTGCGCGACCTGGTCGAGACCCAGATCGGCGGCCACCGGGTGGCCGCGATCGTCGTGGAGCCGATCCAGGGGGAGGGCGGCTTCATCGTGCCGCCGCCCGGGTACCTGCCGCGGGTCCGGGAACTGGCCGACCGGCACGGGATCGTGTTCGTGGCCGACGAGGTGCAGACCGGGTTCGGCCGCACGGGCGACATGTTCGCCTGTGACCGGGAAGGCGTCGTCCCGGACCTGATCACCACCGCCAAGGCGCTCGGTGGCGGCATGCCGATCGCGGCGGTGACCGGGGCCGCGCGGGTCATGGACGCCGTTCCCGCCGGCGGGCTCGGCGGCACGTATGCGGGGAACCCGGTCTCCTGCGCCGCCGCACTGGCCACCCTGGAGGTCATCGAGCGGGAGCGGCTGGTCGACCGGGCCCGCGACATCGAGGCCCGCGCGCTGCCCCGGTTGCGGGCCCTGGCCGGCCAGGACTCCCCGGTCGGCGAGGCGCGCGGCCGCGGTGCGATGCTCGCCATGGAGTTCGTGCGGCCCGGCAGCCGTACTCCCGATCCCGAGGCGGCCCGCGCCGTCGCCGCGGCCTGCCACCGGCAGGGCGTCCTCGTTCTCGTGTGCGGCACCTACGGCAACGTCGTGCGGCTGCTGCCACCGCTGGTCATCGAGCCCCACCTGCTCGACGACGCGCTGAGCGTGATCGAGGAGGCGGTGAGGGCCCGATGACGGCGGCCGCCGCGGAGACCAGCCACGACCCGCGGACCGGTCTGCCGGCCACGGCCGCCCGGCCGACACGTCCCGAGGAGCTGGCGGCGACCATGGCCGGCGCCGTCGCGGCGGCCGCCGGCCTGGCCCGCGTCGCGCCGAGGGAACGCGCCGGCTGGCTGCACGCGGTCGCCGACGCCGTCGAGACGGAGCGGCACGAGCTCGTCCGGCTGGCCGACTGGGAGACCGCGCTGGGCACCGACCGGCTGCACGGGGAACTGGGCAGGACCGTCGGCCAGATCCGGTTCTACGCCGACGAGGCGGCCGCCGGGTACTACCTGCGCGTCGAACACGACACCGGCGACGAGCAGGTGCCGAGCATGACCCGCGTGAGCGTCCCGCTGGGGCCGGTGGCCGTGTTCGGCGCCAGCAACTTCCCGTTCGCCTTCGGCGTGCTCGGCCATGACACGGCCTCGGCGCTGGCGGCCGGCTGCCCGGTGGTCGTCAAGGCCCACCCGGCGCACCTCGGTGTGAGCAACCACCTGTACGGGATCGCCCGCGACGCGCTCGCCGCCGCGGGTGCCCCGGCCGGGACGCTCGGCATCGTCCACGGCTTCGAGACCGGCACCGCGCTGGTACGACACCCCGACCTGGCCGCCGTCGCGTTCACCGGCTCGCAGTCGGGCGGGATGGCGCTGTGGCGGTTGGCCAACGACCGGCCCGTGGTGATTCCCGTCTTCGCCGAGATGGGCACCGTCAATCCGGTCGTCGTCACACCGCGTGGCGCGAGCCGGATCGACGAGGTGGCGCGGGGGCTCGCAACCTCGTTCACGCTCGGGAACGGCCAGTACTGCACCAAGCCCGGCCTCGTCCTCGCCCCGGCCGGCAGCGGGTTCGCGGCCCGCGTCGCCGCGGAGCTGCGCCGGCTCGCACCCGATCCGGTGATGCTCACCCGCCGGATCGCCGACGGCGTCGCGGCCGGCATCGAGGCCCTGCGGGACGCCGGCGCCACGGTCACCGTACGGCTGGGCGGCGAGGCCCCCGGTTGGTCGGCGCCGGCCGCCGTCCTGGAGGTGCCCCTCGACCGGGTGACGGCCGGCAGCCGGATCCTCGAGGAGGTGTTCGGCGCGGTGGTGCTCGTCGCGGAGTACGACTCGCCCGAGCAGGTCACCGACACCCTGGCCAGATGGCCGGGAGCGCTCGCGGCGACGCTGGTCGCCGGCTCCGGCGAGGACCCGTGGGCGGCCCCGTGGCTGGCGGTGTTGACCGGCCGGGTCGGCCGGGTGGTCCTCGACGGATGGACGACCGGCGCGCCGCTCACCCGAGCCCAGCAGCACGGCGGTCCCTGGCCGTCGACAACGCAGCCGACGGCGACCTCGATCGGTGCCCGAGCGCTGGAACGCTTCGTCCGTCCCGTCGCGTACCAGGGCTTCCGTGACGAGCTGCTGCCGCCGGTCGCCCGCCGGAGCAACCCCTGGTCGCTGCCGTGCCGCGTCGACGGGGCCTGGGTCGAGGGCGGGGCGGCATGACGGCGGTGCTCGACGGGATCGTCGTGGCCGACTTCAGCCGGGTCCTCGCCGGGCCGCTGGCCACGATGACGCTGGCCGACCTCGGCGCCACCGTGATCAAGGTCGAGCGGCCCGGCGTGGGGGACGAGACGCGGCAGTGGGGGCCGCCGTGGACACCGACCACCAGCGCGTACTTCGAAGCCGCCAACCGGTCGAAGCTGAGCGTGGAGCTGGATCTCGACGTTCCGGCGGATCGGGAGGTCGCCGCCAACCTGGCCTGCGAGGCGGACGTCGTGGTGGAGAATTTCCGCCCGGGTTCGCTGGACGCGCGCGGCCTCGGGTACGACGCCGTCGCCGCGCGCAACCCGGGCGTCGTCTACTGCTCCGTCTCGGGGTTCGGCCCCGGCTCGGCGCTGCCGGGGTACGACTTCCTGGTCCAGGCCGTCGGTGGGCTCATGAGCATCACCGGCCACCCGGAGTCGCCGCCGGCCAAGGTCGGCGTCGCCCTCGTCGACGTGCTGACGGCCAAGGACGCGGTCGCGGGCATCCTCGCGGCACTCCTCGAACGCACCACCTCCGGGCGGGGACAGCACATCCGGGTCAACCTCCTGTCGAGCCTGCTCGGCTCGCTGGCCAACCAGGCGGCGTCCTACCTGGCGACCGGCGCGTCTCCGGGCCGCCTCGGCAACCGGCACCCGTCGATCGCCCCGTACGAGACGCTGGAGTGCGCCGACGGACAGCTCGCGGTGGCGTGCGGCAACGACGCGCAGTTCCGGCGGCTCGCCGGAGCCGTCGGGCTGCCGGCGCTAGCGGAGGACGACCGGTTCCGCACCAACCCGGCCCGGGTCGCCCACCGCTCCGAGCTGGTGCGGGAACTCGAGTCGGCGCTGCGCCGGGAGGACGTCGACACGTGGGTCGGCCGACTGGAACGCGCCGGCGTGCCGGCCGGCCGGGTCGGTGATGTCGGCTCCGCCTTCGCGCTCGCGACCCGGCTCGGCCTCGAACCGCGGGTCCCGCTCGGCGACGGGGCGATGGACCAGGTACGCCACGCCGTCAGCTACTCGCGGACCCCGGTGACCGGCTACCGGCGACCGCCGCGGCTGGGCGAGCACAACGAACTCGTCCGCGCCACCTACGCCACCAGGAGCACCCGATGACCACCACGACGAAGCGCCACCTCGACCCGCTCGACCTGCTGGACCTGGACGACCAGCTCACCGAGCGCGAACGGGCCGTCCGGGACTCCGTGCGGCGGCTCTGCGACGACCTCATCGAACCGCACATCGCCGAGTGGTTCGAGAACGGCCGGATCCCCGCGCTGCGGGAGCTGGCCGTGGCGCTCGGTGACCTCGGACTGCTCGGCATGCACCTTGAGGGGTACGGCTGCGCCGGCATGAGCGCTGTCGAGTACGGCCTCGCTTGCCTGGAGCTGGAAGCGACGGACTCGGGGCTGCGGTCGCTGGTCTCCGTGCAGGGATCGCTGGCCATGTACGCCATCTGGAAGTGGGCGAACGAGGAGACCAAGCAGCAGTGGCTGCCCCGCCTGGCCAGCGGCAGGGCGATCGGCTGCTTCGGACTCACCGAGCCCGACCACGGCTCCGACCCCGGCTCGATGCGGACCCGTGCCCGCCGGGACGGCGGCGACTGGATCCTCGACGGACGCAAGGCGTGGATCACCAACGGCTCCGTGGCCGATGTGGCCGTGATCTGGGCGGTCACCGACGACGGCGTGCGGGGCTTCGCCGTGCCGACCGACACACCGGGCTTCTCCGCCACGGAGATCAGGCACAAGGCCTCGCTGCGGGCCTCGGTCACCAGCGAGCTGGCCTTGGACGGCGTACGGGTTCCGGACGCGTTCGCGTTTCCGGACGTGCGCGGCCTGAAGGGACCCTTGAGCTGCCTGAACGAGGCACGGTACGGGATCGCCTGGGGAGCCATGGGTGCCGCCCGGACCTGCCTGCGGGTTGCGCTGGACTACACCCGCGACCGGGAACAGTTCGGCCGCCCGCTGGCCGCGTTCCAGCTGACCCAGCGCAAGCTCGTCGAGATGAACGTCGAGTACGCCAAGGGGCTGCTGCTGGCCTGGCACCTCGGCCGCCGCAAGGACGCGGGCGTGCTGGCGCCGGCACAGGTCAGCCTCGGCAAGCTCAACAACGTCCGCGAGGCCCTCGAGATCTGCCGGACCGCCCGGACCATCCTCGGTGCCAACGGCGTCTCGCTCGAATACCCGGTTATCCGGCACGCCAGCAACCTGGAGTCGGTGCTCACCTACGAGGGCACCGTCGAGATGCACACGCTGATCCTGGGCCAGGTGATGACCGGCCATCCGTCGTTCCGGTGATCCGCACTCCGCGACCCTCGGCGGAGGCTAGCGGCCCGCGGCGAAGGGCTGCCGGGGATCCAGGAGGAGCGTGTCGAGTTCGGCGCGTGAGCGTGTCGGTTGCAGCGCCGGGCCCGCGGCGAGCGGGTATCCGACCGTGCGCAGGGCCTGGACCGTCGCCAGGGAGTCGACGCCGGTGGCGACCGGGACCACCCCGCTCGACTGGATACTGTGGACAGCAGCGACGTTGCGGGTGTCGGTCTTCACGAGGTCGACCGGGAGCCCGGCGAGGTCGGGGAGCGGTTCAGGCAGGTCCGTGACCGTCACCCGGACACCGTGGTCGCGAAGCCTGTCGATCTCTGCCGCGGCGGCCGCGAGGCCGTTCGCGCTCACCTCCAGGATGAGGGCCCGGTACGGCAGCCGGCAGCGGTCGAGCGTGAGCAGGACCGCGTCGGCGGTGCGCTTGTCCGCCAGCGCTCCGTCCGGGACGCCGATCGCGAGGGACACCTGGTGTCGCGCGAACCAGGGCCGGCACTCCTCGGCGGCGCGGCGCAGCGTCCCGTCGTCCAGGTTCGACGGCGGCGGGACGGCCCGGACCGCGGCGATGCGGCCGGTGGCCAGGTCCACCCACGGCTCGTAGCAAACGTCGACCTCGCCGCGGGTCCAGTGGGCCTGTCCGCGCACGGCGGGTGCCTCGTGCGTCTCGCGCAGCTCCGGCCGGAACGCCGTGGCACGGTCCTTCCCGGCGGACTTGGCGGCGTAGAGGGCGAGGTCGGCGTCCCGCAGGACGTCCATCGAACTCGTGCCCGCCGGCGGGTGCGTGGCGACCCCGATGCTGGCGCTGACGAAGAGGTCCAGCCCGGCGATCCGGTAGGGCTGCCGCAGCGCGTGGCAAACGCGCTCGGCGAGGCGGAGCGCGGCCGCCTCGTCGGCGTAGGGCAGCAGGACCGCGAACTCGTCACCGCCGAGCCGCACGACGGTGGCGCCGGACGGCGTCAGCCCGTCGATCCTGCGGCCGACGTCGATGAGCAGTTGGTCGCCGACCGGATGGCCCAGCGAGTCGTTGACCTGCTTGAATCCGTCGAGGTCGAGCAGCAGCAGGGCCTGGCGGCGGTCGGCGGCCTCGAGCTTCTCCACCAGCACCGAGCGGTTGGCGAGGCCCGTGAGCGGGTCGTGGGTGGCCCGGTAGGCGAGGTCGGCCCGGAGCCGTTCGAGGTCGGTCACGGCGACGCGCAGCTGCTCCGAACGCCGGTCGGCGACCCGCGCGTACAGGACCAGGCGCCAGAGCAGCAGCACCGAGATGAGGCCGCTCGCCATCACCGGCAGCGCGAAGTCGGCCACCGAGTTCACGCCGAACGGCACAGCAGGCGTGACCACCACCACCCAGACCAGTGGGCCGAGCAGGGCGAGGGCGATGAACATCGCGATCCGCGGCATCCGCAGCCGCTCCTCGAGGTGCCGGCTCGCCACGGGCGGTGCGCTCGCCGACGGGTGGAGAACCGCCGCTCCCAGGAGGGCCGCGTAGCCGGCGAACAGCACCCCGGAGTTGGAGACGAACGGCTGGACGCGGTAGCCGTACCGCTGGGCGACCACGGCGAAGCCACCGGCGATGGCGGCGATCGCGCCGACGATCACGAACCGCAGGGCGGGGGCGCGCGGGATCCGGACGAACAGCAGCCGCACCAACGCGCCGCAGACCACGGCCAGGCCGATGGGGCGGGCGGCCGCGACCACGACCACGCCGCCGGCGGGTGGCAGCTGGCCGTTGAGCGCGAAGAGCCACAGCAGCATGAAGAGGCTGAGGCTGACCACGGAGACGTCGAGGGCGTCGGCGACCGGCGACGCGGTCGCCCGGCGGGCGACCATCACCAGCCCGACCGCCAGTGTCGGATAGAAGAGGTACGAGCGGAGGTCGCCGTACGGTATGCCGGTCGGCGAGGCCGCGGACGGGCCGGTCAACGCGTCGTCGATCCGGGCGAACACCACGGTGGCGGAAGCCACCGTCAGCCACCACACGCCGGCGGTGCGCACCGCCGGGCGGGTGACGAGCGCCGCCACCGTCGCCGCGAACCCGACAGCCGCGACCACGGCGGTCAGGACGGGCGACGTGCGCAGGACCGCGGCGGCCACCAGCGCGCACTGCAGCCCCAGATAGCCCCGGACGACGGAGGCACTTCTCCGCGCCGGGCCCACAAGAGTCATCGCTATCTTGTCCACCCCCCGGTGGAGCCGACGGCAAGCCGCGTTACCGAACATAGCCATGCGATGACGGACGGTGCATGTGAGGGCGGCAACTGTGAGATCCGGCGGTCCGGGCCCGGCCATGGCCCGGCCGGCGTGAAGCTCCCAATGTTGAGAGGATCAGGCAAGGTCCAAGGAGCATCCTTCTAACGTTTTCCCTGGTCAACCTGGTGTTATGGATTGGTCGATATCCCAGAGAGGAGAGCAATCCATGACAGTCCAGCACGGGTTCCAGGCCACGGTGACCGCCCAGCCGGGCAAGGGTGACGAGCTGGTCGCCCTGCTGCTCGACGCGCCGTCGCTGCCGCACGAGGACTGCGTCGTGTTCCTGGTGAGCCGGTCCGCCAGCAACCCGGACGTCATCCACATCACCGAGGGCTGGACGAGCCAGGAGGCGCACGGCGCGTTCTTCGCCACCGCCCCGGCGCAGGCGCTGGTCGCCAAGCTGCAGTCGCTGACCGCCGGCGAGTCGCGGTACACCGACGCCGTGCCGGTCGGCGGCAAGCCCGCCTTCTGACAACCCACCGGACCAGAGACGAAAGGACACGTCCGTGACGCTGGCACGACCCGACTTCGACCCCGAGCTGCGTGTGCTGCTCGCCGACATGCCGCTCGTCCCCCGGCTCGACGCCGAGGCGCTAGCCCAGATCCGGCCGTTCGCGTCGACGCCGCTGGAGGCCGTGCTCGACGGCCGGGTGGTCGAGCGGCGCGAGGTCACCATCCCCACCCCGGACGGCGCGGAGATCCCGCTGGCGATCCTCCGTCCGTCCGGCGCCACCGCGGCCCCGTGCGTCTACTGGATCCACGGCGGCGGGATGGTCATGGGCGACCGGTACTCGCAGATCGACATCCCGCTGGAGTGGCTGGACCTGTTCGGCGCCGTGGTGGTCTCCGTGGACTACCGGCTGGCGCCGGAGGCCGGCGGCACCACCCTGGTCGACGACTGCTACCAGGGCCTGAGCTGGGTCGCCGAGCACGCCGCCGAGCTCGGCATCGACCCCGCGCGCGTCGTCGTCGCCGGCGCCAGCGCCGGTGGCGGCCTCGCGGCCGGCGTCACGCTGATGGCCCGCGACCGCGGCACCCCCGCGATCGCCGCGCAGGTGCTGATCGGGCCCATGCTCGACCACCGCAACGCCAGCACCTCCAGCCGGCAGTTCTCCGGCGAGCCGGGCGTCTGGACCCGGGAGATGAACGCGTTCGGCTGGCGGTCCGTGCTCGGCCACCTGGCCGGGGACGACGTGCCGGCGTACGTCTCGCCTGCCCTGGCCGGCGACCTGTCCGGCCTGTCCACCACCTACATCGACGCCGGTTCGGCCGAGGTCTTCCGGGACGAGGACGTCGAGTACGCCAGCCGTATCTGGGCCGCCGGTGGCCAGGCCGAGTTGCACGTCTGGGCCGGGGGATTCCACGGCTTCGACGCGCTGTACCCGCGCGTACCCATCTCGGCCGCCGCCCGCCGGACGCGCAACGACTGGCTCGGACGGGTGCTCGCGGCCACGGTGTCCGCGCCGGTCGCGACGGAAGGGGTGCGCTGACATACGGGTCGCCGTCGTCACCGGGGCCAGGGGTGGCGCGGGGCGACCGGCGGAGGCGACCTCAGGCGGCCGGTTTGCGGGCCACGACGCGTTCGACCACGCCGGCCTTGAGCCGCTCGTGCGCCACGATCTCGAACCCGGCCGCCCGGACGAGCGGCAGTTGCCGGCGGGTGAGGTGCTCGCCCGCGAACCGGATCGTCACCCGCTCGACCAGCCACTGCGCGGCATGGATCGGCCGCCACGTGCTGCTGACGTGGTCGAGCAGTAGCAGCCGCCCACCCGGCACCAGGACCCGCTTCATCTCCCGGATCGCCGCCGCCGGGTCGGGGATCGTGCACAGCGACAGCGCGCAGACCACCGTGTCGAACGACGCGTCGCCGAACGGCAGGTGTTGCGCGTCGGCCTCCCGCAGGTCGGCATCCCGCCCGAGGTCGGCGGCCCGCCGCCGGGCGATCGCGAGCATCGCGGGGCTCAGGTCGACCCCGGTGACCGTCGCGTCGGCCGGGTAGTGGGGCAGGTCCCGCCCGGTGCCGACGGCGACCTCCAGCACGCGGCCGCGGGCCTGCGCGCCGAGCCACTCCCGCCCGTCGCCGAGCAGGACCTTCTCCACGACCGCGATCTGCCGGTCGTAGCTCGGTGCGGTGCGGTCCCACACCCGTTTCTGCCGCGCGGTCGCGGTGTCGCCGGTCGTCGTCATGACGCTGCTCCTTCCCGGTGTGCGGGCGTGGCGGGCACGCGGCCCGCCCGCGGCTACTGGCGTCGGGGTGCGACGGGGGCGGAGAGCCCGGCGCTGAAGAGCCGGTCGTCGACTTCGTCGAGGGACAGCCGCAACGCGCCGAGGGCGACGGAGTCGGCGCCGAGGGTGGAGGCGCGCACCTCGGGCATGCGCAGGCACAGCCGCTGGAGTTCGGTGCGCAGGGGATCGAGCACGAGATCGGCGGAGCGCGAGAAACCGCCGCCGAAGACGACCACCTGGGGATCGAGGGTCAGGACGAGCGCGGCGGCGCCGACGGCGAGGTCTTTGACGTACCGGTTGACCGCGCCGCGAGCGGACCGGTCTCCCTCCCGTGCGGCGTTGAAGACCCACGCCGCGGCGTCGTCCGGCCCGACGGTGTCCGGGACTCCCGGGCACTTCTGGAGGTGTTCGGGGGCGTTCCGCCAGCGGACGTGCTTGAGTGCACCGATTTCGCCCGCGGCGCCGCCGAATCCCCGGCGCAGCACGCCGTCGATGATGAGCCCGGCGCCGGTCCGCACGCCGGCGAGGAGATAGACGATGTCGTCGGCGTCGCGGGCCGCTCCCTTCCACCGTTCGGCGAGCGCCGCCAGCTTGCAGTCGTTCTCCACGAGGATCGGGCACGCGAACCGGCCCCCGAGGTGGGCCGTCAGGTTCACGCTCCGCCAGCCGGGCAGCGGGGTGTAGAAGCTGGTCTGACCGGCCGCGTCGACGGCGCCGGTGACGGCGACCGTCACGGCCCAGATGTCGGACGGCGCCTTGCCGGCTTTCGCGAGGCACGTGTCGATGACGCTGTCGAGTTCGGCGAGCCGCTCGGCCGGCTCCGCCTCCGCGGCCACCGCCTGGCGGACGGTCTGCACGATGTTGCCGTCGAGGTCGGACAGGAGCGCCAGTATCTTGTGGACGCCCACGTCGACGCCGAGCACGTGCCCGGCGTCGGCCCGGAACTGGTAGCGGCGGGCGGGGCGGCCCACGGCGCTGCTGGCACCGGGCTCCAGCACGGTCGCCCAGCCGTCGGTGACGAGCCCCTGGGCGATGACGTCGACGGCGGGGCGGGACAGGCCGGTGCGCTGGGACAGCTCGGTGACGGTGGACGGCGGGTGGTCCCGCAGCGCGCGCACGATGCTCAGCGAGTTGAGCTCGCGCAGGCGCGACAGATCCGTACCCGTTGTTGCTGTTTCCGTCACGTCCTTCCCTTTTGTCGCCGCGGTTTCCCGGGCTATTACGCTTAGATCTTTACAAAGTCGCCGGGTGGATGGCAACTCAGCTGATGGGGTAGGCCCTGCGCCGCGGGCGTGATCGCCGCGGTGAAGTCCGACTTCCGGCCGTCGATGGTGTACGCGTGGCGGCGAGGCCGGCACGGCCATCCTGTCGCGCTACGCCACCGCCACGGGCCGCAGCGGGACGGCTTACCTGTGCCGGCCCGGCGACGTGGCCTACGCGCGGAAGGTCCTGCGGTAGGCACCCGGGGTCACACCGACCGTCGCCGCGAACTGTGACCGGAAGTTGCTGGTGGTGGGGAAGCCCGTCTGCGCGGCGATGCGGTCGACGGTGTGGTCGGTGGTCTCCAGCAGCTCCTGGGCGTGCCGGATGCGCACGCCGGCCAGCCACTGGATCGGGCTCTGCCCGGTCTCCGCGGTGAAGCGGCGCGTGAGTGTCCGTACGCTCATGCCCGCCGCCGCGGCGATGTCGGCGAGCGAGAGGCCGCGGTGCGCGTTCTCCTCGATCCAGGCGAGCACGCGCTCCAGCGTCGCGGTCTGGTACGTCGGGCGGTTGCGCAGGATGTACTGGGCCTGCCCGCCGGTGCGTTGCAACGGCGCGACGGCGAGGCGGGAAGCGTCGGCCGCGACCGCCGTGCCGTAGTCGGTCTTCACGATGTGCAGGCACAGGTCAAGCCCGGCCGAGGCGCCGGCGGAGGTGAGGATCGGTCCGTTGTCGGTGTAGAGGACGTCGGGGTCGAGCCGGACGGCCGGATGGCGGCGGGCGAACTCGCCGGCGGCGAGCCAGTGGGTGGTCGCCTCCCGGCCGTCGAGCAGCCCGGTCTCGGCGAGGGTGAAGGCGCCGACGCAGATCGACGCGATCCGGGAACCCCGCGCCGCGGCGGACCGGAGCGCGTCCAGCACCGCGACCGGCGTCGGCCGCAGCGGCGCGTTCCGGCCGGGCACGACGACGAGATCCGCGCGGTCGACGGCATCCAGGCCGGCGTCGACGGCGATCCGCATCGGTCCGGCGTCGACCACCGGTTCCGGCCCGGCGACCACCACCCGGTAACCGGCTCTGCCGTCCGGCAGCCGGACCCGGCCGAACACCTCGATGGGGGTGGCCAGATCGAACGCGATCGCGTCGTCGAGCGCGAGGACCACCACCGTGTGCACGTCCCGACCTTACAAGCACTGCGCGGCAGGGCGGGCCGTGGCCAGATTCAGGCTGAAGATGGCGCGATAGTCGCGGGACGGAGGACGGGCGGAGGATCAGCATGGGGTGGGAACGCCAGCAGGAAGGACTCACATGCCCCACCCACGCGCGCAGTTCGTCCTCTTCGACGGCTTCGACCCGCTCGACGTCGTCGCGCCGTTCGAGGTGCTGTCCGCCGGACGCGAAGCCCTCGGCGGCGGCCTCGACGTCGCGCTGGTCACCGCGGAAGGCCCGCGCACGGTGCGCTCCGGGACTCCCGGCCTGGCGCTGACCGCGACCGCCGCGCTCGACCCGTCGGCACCGGGATACGTCGTCGTGCCGGGGGCGTCCGGACCCGTCGAGGGCGATCCGGACGACGGCGTGGAGACGATTCCCGTCCTCCTCGCCCGCTTCGCGGCCAGCGACGCCATCCCCCTGATCCGCCGCGCGATCGGCAACCCCGAGATCACCGTCGCCACGGTGTGCGGTGGGTCCCTCGCCCTGGCGATGGCGGGCCTGATCGAGGGCCGCGCCGCCACCACGCACGTCCTCGGCATCGACATGCTCGACGCCACCGGCACGACCGCGGTCCGCGCGCGCGTCGTCGACGACGGCGACCTCGTCTCCGCCGGTGGCGTCACCTCCGGCCTCGACCTCGCGCTCCACCTCCTCGAACGCGACTTCGGACCGCGGATCGCGCACGCCGTGGAGCAGCTGTTCGAGTACGAACGCCGCGGCACCACCTGGCGGAACACCGGCCGGACCCCGGCGGCGTGACCCGCCCCGACGCGCGAAAGGCTTCCCCATGAGCAGCGGCATCATCGGCACCTGGCACCTGCGGATGAAGACACCGATCGGCACCGTGGACGCCCGCTACCGCTTCACCGACTCCGGCGACGGGATCGCCGGCACGGCGACCGGGGCCGGCGAGGAGGTGACCCTGCGCGACATCGTCGTGGAACGCGTGGCCGGCGGGGAGCGTGTCACCTGGCGGCAGAGCATCACCAGACCGCTCAGGCTGCACCTCGACTACGACGTCACCGTCACCGGCGACCGCCTCGCCGGACACTCCCGCGCCGGACGGCTCCCTCGTACGCGGGTCGCCGGCGAACGCCTCGACGGCGCGTGACGCGCGGCGCGGTCAGCGCCGGACGCGGGCACCGGCGCCGCGGACGAGGGCCTCCACCTCCTTGAGGCTGGCCATCGACGTGTCGCCGGGAGTGGTCATCGCCAGCGCGCCGTGTGCCGCGCCGTACTCGACCGCGGCGGCCAGGTCGCCCTTCTCCATCAGGCCGTAGATCAGGCCGGACGCGAAGCTGTCGCCGCCGCCGACGCGATCCATGATCTCCAGGCCGGGCCGGTGGGTCGCCTCGACGAAGTGGCCGTCGGCCCAGGCGACGGCCCCCCAGTCGTTGACCGTGGCGGTGCGCACCGTGCGCAGCGTCGTGGCGACGACGCGGAAGTTCGTGTACTCCTTGGTGACCTCGTCGATCATCCGCCGGAAGTTGGCGACCTCCAGGTGCGACAGGCTCTCGTCGGTGTCGGGCACGTCGAACCCGAGGGCGGCGGTGAAGTCCTCCTCATTGCCGATCATGACGTCGACGTAGCGGGCGAGCCGGCGGTTGACCTCCCGCGCGCGGGCCTGGCCGCCGACCGCCTTCCAGAGGCTGGGGCGGTAGTTGAGGTCGTACGAGATGACCGTGCCGTGCCGGCGGGCCGCGGCCATGGCCGCCTCGATGGTCTCCGGCGTGGTGGCCGACAGCGCCGCGTAGATGCCGCCGGTGTGCAGCCAGCGGACCCCGAGGTCGCCGAAGAGGTGATCCCAGTCGATGTCCTCGGGACGCAGCTGGCTGGCGGCGGTGTGGCCGCGGTCCGACGTGCCGACCGCGCCGCGCACGCCGAAGCCGCGCTCGGTGAAGTTCAGCCCGTTGCGGACGGCGCGGCCGATGCCGTCGTACGGCATCCACCGGACGAACGACGTGTCCACTCCACCCTGCAGGATCAGGTCCTCCAGCAGGCGTCCCACCTCGTTGTCGGCGAACGCGGTGACGACCGCGGTGCGCAGCCCGAAGCAGCGGCGCAACCCGCGGGCGACGTTGTACTCCCCGCCGCCCTCCCAGACGCGGAAGGCCCGGGCGGTGCGGACCCGTCCCTCGCCGGGGTCGAGGCGGAGCATGACCTCGCCGAGGGAGACGAGGTCGTAGCGGCATTCGTCGGCGGGACGCACTCTCATGGCGACGGGCTCACTTTCCCGGGGTGGCGGACACGGCGGCGGCGGTCAGCGCGGTGACCTCGTCCCACCGGCCCGCGGCGAGCAGGTCGGGGGCGACCATCCAGGTGCCGCCCACGGCGAGCACCGCCGGTACGGACAGGTAGTCGCGCAGGTTGCCGGTGTTGACGCCGCCGGTGGGGATGAAGCGGACGGCCCGGAACGGCGCCGCGAGCGCTTTCACCATGGCGGCTCCGCCGAGCAGTTCGGCGGGGAAGAACTTGACGGTGTCCAGGCCGGCGTCGAGCGCCATCTGGATCTCGGTGGCCGTGGCGGCGCCGGGAAAGACCGGGAGGCCCACCTGCTGGCAGTGCCGGACGACCGCGGGGCTGAAGCCCGGGCAGACCGCGAACCGGGCACCGGCGGCGACCGCGCGGTCCACCTGGGCCGGCGTGAGCACCGTGCCGGCGCCGACCAGCAGCTCCGGGTTCTCCGCCATCGCGCGGATGGCGTCGGCGGCGGCGTCGGTCCGGAACGTCACCTCGACGCTGGTCAGGCCGCCGGCGAGCAGGGCGGAGGCGAGGGGAGCGGCGGCGCGCGCGTCGTCGAGCACCACCACCGGGAGGATCCGGCCCGCGGCCAGGATGTCGGCGATAGACTGTTCAGGATGATGAACGGTGGTCACGTACATGACCATATCCATGATCACTGGGATGTCAATCCCAGTAGAGTGGCGCCATGACATCGGCCGACGGGTTCCAGCCGGTCAAGTCGGCGGGACGCGCGCTGGAGGTGCTGGAGGCGCTCGCCGCCTCCGGCGGCCGGCGCTCGCTGGTCGACCTGGCGCGTGCCCTCGACATCCCGAAGAGCAGCCTGCACGGCATCCTGCGCACGATGATGTGGCGCGGCTGGGTCGAGGCCGACGACACCGGCACCCGCTTCGGGCTCGGCATCCGGGCCCTCCAGGTGGGTGCCGCCTACTTGGACACCGACGACGCGGTCGGCGTTCTCGCCGGCGTGCTCGACGACCTGTCGCGGGAGTTCGGCGAAACCGTGCACCTCGGTCGCCTCGACGGAGCCCACGTCGTCTACACCGCCAAGCGCGAGTCCCGGCACCCCCTGCGCCTCTACAGCGCCATCGGCCGGCGGCTCCCGGCCCACGCGACCGCACTCGGCAAGGCCCTGCTCGCGGAGCGTGACGAAGCTGAGGTCGAGCGGATCGTCGGTGCGTCGCCGGCGGCGCTGACCGCGCGCACCATCACGGATCTGCGGGTCCTGTGCGCCGACCTGGCGGCCAGCCGCGAGCGCGGCTACGCCGTCGATCGCGAGGAGAACACCGAGGGCATCGCATGCTTCGCGGTGGCCGCGCCGTTGCGCACACCCGCGGTCGACGCGATCAGCATGTCGATCCCGGTCGCCCGCCTCGACGCGGACCTGGAGGAGCGCGTCGTCGCGGCGCTGCGCCGCTCGGTGGAGCAGGTCCGCTCCGCCCGCCGGCTATTCGCCACCCCCTGAGTCGCCGGTCCGAACCCTTGCGTCGCCGGACGAGTCATCCTCACCCCCGGACGAGTCGTCGTCGCCGTCGGGTGCCTGCCGGTCGGGCGACCGCCACGTCACGGTGAGCTTGATGTTCGCCGTCGCGGTGCCCTTGGTCAGGATCACCCCGTGCTCCCCGCCGACCTTGAGCCCGAACTCCAGGGCAACCTCGTCGGGGGCCAGCCGGCTCTCCCGGATGCGGCCCAACACGGTCTCGATGGCTGGCATGACCGACCGCATCGCCGAGGCGACCGTGAACGAGGTGATGCGGGCCCGCACGCCCTGACCGGCGGCCGCCAACTGGACTCCCTCCTCCTGGTCGGTGATGTCGCCTTCGACCACGAGCCAGTCGTCGCCACGGTCGTCGACCGGGATGCTCAGGAGGATGTCGCTCACGCCGCCTCCGTGCGGATTCGTGTGTGGACACTGCGGGCGACTATGCTACGTGCCACGGCCGATTCTCCGGCTCTCCGGCGATCCCGGGAGGCTCGTTGACGTGGGCGGAACTGTCCGTCGCCCAGGTGCTGACCTCGAGCGGTGACCGGGTCGGCCTGGGGTTCCTGGTTGCCGACCGTCTCGTGGTGACCTGCGCGCACGTGGTCAACGCGGCGCTGGGCCGTCCCATCCGGTCGACCGACCGTCCCGACGACGGCACGCCGATCCGCCTCTGGTTCCCCTTCGCCGGAGCCGCCACGGAGCGGGTCGAACGCCGGTCTCGGCTCACCGACTGGTTCCTCGACGGCGACGCGTTCGACCAGACCGACGTGGCGCTTCTGCGGATCGGCGAGGCGGTCGACGCTGTCCCGCTGCGCCTGGTCGAGCCGGACGGCAAGGTGGAGGTCCACATGTTGGGGCCGGCCCCGAACCGGCCCCACGACGGTCACGTCGCCGGCGTGGTCATGGGATCGACCGACAAGACCCGGTTGCAGATCAACGAGCATCTCGCGGGGGTCTTCCGCGCGCGTCCGGGCTTCAGCGGGGGGCCGGTGTGGCGGCCCGGCACCGTGGACGTCGTCGGCATGCTGCAGGCGATCGGCACAGGTGAAGGCGCCGCGGATTCTTACGCCGTCAGCGCGGGCGTTCTCGGCAACCTCGTCCGGCGCCGGGTCGAGCGGGAAGGCCGCTCGCAGCCCGTCGAGTCGCCCACCGGCGAACTCACCGTGGAGCACGACCACGCCGAGCTGACCTACGACGGGGAGACCTACACACTCCAGCAGCGGCGGCTGCTGCACAACGCCTCGTCGCGCCTGGTCACCCAGTATCTCATCCGGATCCACGTGGAGCGGTTCCCCTACGACCCCATCCGCAACCATCTCTACCACCTCGACAACCCGCTCCACCTGCCGGCGATGAACCTGCGTGCCTGGTCGGTCCTCGACGACGGCAGGCGGGAACCGATGCGGGCGGAGCGGCTGTTCAAACACGACCCCGGCACGCTGGAGGTGTGGCTGGAGTTCAAGAATCCGCGTACGGAACACTTCGCCAACGAGTTTCCGGTCTACCCAGGGCAACGGCGCTGGATCGAGTACTCGTACCGGGTTCCCGACTTCCAGTGGGGTCCCTGGTTCCAGCGCAGCGTCCGCCTGAAGACCGAGGTGCTCTCCGTGGTCCTCAACTTCCCGCTCTCGCTGGACCCCGAGTGCCGCGGCCGTGAGATTTCCGTGCACGGCGACCAGGCCCTGCCCACGCCCATCGAGCGCCAGATCGTCGGCGACCGGATCATCTTCTCCTGGTCCACCCGATCCACCGGGGCCAGGCCGCCGGTCAACAACCGCTATCGACTGGACTGGTACTTCAAGAACGACCGGCGTCAGGTGGACGCCAGCGTCAAGCTGAGCGACCTGATGCAGGAGGTCGGCATCGTCCAACGCGGCGACCCGATCCTCGGTCCGCTCGACAGGGCGTCGGACTCGCCGCCGATCCTGACCGAGGAGCAGCGGGCCGAGCGCCAGGCGCGGGCGGCCACGTCGTTCGATCTGCCCGCCGAGAGCGGAGCGGCCCGCTGGGTTCTGGACGGACTGCACGCCGCGATCCAACGGGCGATCGACCGCTACGCGTACCAGCGCGGCCGCAACATCACCGGGATCGCCGCGCCGCAGATCGGCATCGACCGGTCCGCGCTCATCGTCCGCGAGCCAGGAGCCAGCTCGTTCGTCGAGTTGCTGAACCCGCGGGTGCTCACCACGGCGCGGATGGAGCAGAACTTCGAGGGGTGCCTGAGCCTCTTCGACTGGCGCGGCATCGTGGAGCGGCCGTCGTTCGTCGAGGTGGAACACCAGGATCTCGACGGCTCCCGGCGCATAACCCAGTTCGGCCCGAGCATGGCGCGCTCGGTGATGCACGAGATCGACCACCTCAACAAGGTGCTCTTCGACGAGGTACGGGTGCCTGGCACGAGGCTCATCCCCGTGGAGGAATACCGCTCCACCGTGTC
>Ga0164243_10003374_pt1 | contig 25587 bp, 29 predicted proteins | sample OricompcompostOP_FD_108781 | JGI IMG/M metagenome (GOLD analysis project Ga0164243, IMG submission 108781) | Organic Plus compost microbial communities from Emeryville, California, USA - Original compost - Organic plus compost (OP) | ecosystem: Engineered > Solid waste > Mixed feedstock >...
ATCCTCTCGACCAGCTTCAGGTAGTGGTCGGCGGTATGGCCGCGGTTCATGGCGCGCAGGATGCGGTCCGAGCCCGCCTGCACCGGCAGGTGCAGATAGGGCATGAGCGCTTCCAGCTCGCCGTGGGCGGCGATCAGCTCGTCGTCCATGTCGCGCGGGTGGCTGGTGGTGTAGCGGATGCGGTCCAGTCCCGGTATGGCCGCCAGGCGCCGGACCAGGCTCCCCAGGCCGCCGTCATAGGCGTTGACGTTCTGGCCCAGGAGCGTGACCTCGCGCACGCCCTTGTCCGCCAGGCGCCGGGCCTCCGCCTCGATCGCCTCGGCCGGACGGGAGTATTCGGCGCCGCGCGTGTAGGGCACCACGCAGAAGGTGCAGAACTTGTCGCAGCCCTCCTGCACGGTCAGGAAGGCGGAGTAGCCCTCCACCGCCCGCTCCTCGGGCAGGGCGTCGAACTTGTCCTGCGGGTCGAAATCGGCGGCCAGCCGGTCGCCGGCGGCGCGCGAGGCGCGGGCGATCAGCTCGGGCAGGCGGTGGTAGGACTGCGGTCCGACCACCAGGTCGACCACCGGCGCGCGGCGGACGATCTCCTGACCTTCCGCCTGGGCGACGCAGCCGGCGACCACGACGTTCATGCGGCCGCCGGCCTCCGCCTTGGCGTCCTTCATGCGGCGCAGGCGCCCCAGCTCGGAATAGACCTTCTCGGCGGCCTTCTCGCGGATGTGGCAGGTGTTGAGCACCACCAGGTCCGCCCCCTCCGGCTCCTCGGCCAGGGCGTAGCCCAGCGGGCGCAGGACGTCGGCCATGCGCTCGCTGTCGTAGACGTTCATCTGACAGCCGTAGGTCTTGATGTAGAGCCGCTTTTGCGGAGGCTGTTGCATCGCGGCGGTTATGGGGTCCGCGCCCCGCTCGCGCAAGGGACGGACCCGAGGAGGAACGTCCGATGCGCTACCAGCTCTACTACTGGCCCACCATCCAGGGACGGGGCGAGTTCGTTCGCCTGGCCCTGGAGGCCGGCGGGGCCGACTACATCGACATCGCCCGCGCCGAAGGCGGCATGGAGCGGATGATGCACCTGATGCAGGGCGAGGACGTGGCCCGCCCGCCCTTCGCCCCCCCGTTCCTGAAGGCCGGGGACCTGCTGATCGGTCAGACCGCGGCCATACTGCGCCACCTGGGCCCGCCGCTCGGCCTGGCCCCGCAGGACGAGGCCGGCCGGATCTGGGCCGACCAGCTGCAGCTCACCATCTCGGACTTCCTGGTGGAGGCGCACGACACCCATCACCCGATCGCGGCGGGGCTCTACTACGAGGACCAGAAGCCGGAGGCGGCCCGGCGGGCGGCGGACTTCCTGAAGGCGCGCGCGCCCAAGCACCTCGGCTGGTTCGAGCGGATTCTGGAGCGGAACGGCTCGGGCTGGCTGATCGGCCATACCCCGAACTACCCGGACCTGTCGCTGTTCCAGATGGTGGAGGGGCTGCGCTACGCCTTCCCCAAGGCCATGGCGCGGCTGGAGCAGGACGTCCCCCGCGTCGTGAAGCTGCGCGACGCCGTGGCCGGGCTGCCCCGGATCGAGGCCTACCTCGCCTCGCCGCGGCGGATCCCGTTCAACCAGCAGGGCATCTTCCGGCGCTACCCGGAGCTGGACGGGTAAGGTGATCTTCCCCCTCTGGGGGAAGCGGCAGGCCGGCGCCGCCGGACTGACGAAGGGGGCCTGCGGCGGCTCAGCTGGCCCCTCTCCCCGGCCTTCGGCCGGTGCTCCCCCCAGAGGGGGGGAGATCGTCTACGCCGACCGCTCGGCCAGGGGGACGCCGTAGAGCTCGAGGCGGTGGTCGACCAGCTTGTAGCCCAGCTTGCGGGCGATCGCCTCCTGGAGCGCCTCGATCTCCTCGTCCACGAATTCGATCACCTTGCCGGACTTCATGTCGATGAGGTGGTCGTGATGGACGTCTGTGGTCTCCTCGTAGCGGGAGCGGCCGTCGCGGAAGTCGTGGCGCGAGATGATCCCGGCCTCCTCGAACAGCCGCACGGTCCGGTAGACGGTGGCGATGGAGATGTGCGGGTCGAGCGCGTGGGCGCGGCGGTAGAGCTCCTCGACGTCGGGATGGTCGTGCGAGGTCGACAGCACGCGCGCCACGATGCGGCGCTGATCCGTCATCCGCATCCCCTTCTCGACGCAGAGGTTCTCGATCCGGTCCAAAGGCGGCCTCACACTGTGGCTTGGGCCCTAAGGATAGTCGGCCGCGGGGGGCGTGTTAAGCGGCCGGCGCAGGACCAGGGCGTCGGCGGGCGGCGCGCCCTCGCGCGCGTAGTAGCCGCGGCGCAGGCCCGCGTCCCGGAAGCCGGCCTTGCGGTAGAGGGCGATGGCGGCGGCGTTGTCGGCCGCCACCTCCAGGAACAGGGCGCCCGCGCCCCGGCCCGCCGCGGCGGCGGCGGCGGCCTCCACCAGGGCGGCCCCGATCCCGCGGCGGCGCGCCCGCGGCGACACGGCCAGAGTGAGGATCTCCCCCTCCCCGCCGATCGCCCGCGCCAGGACGAAGCCAGCCGGCCCGTCCCCGTCCTCGGCCAGCACGCCGAAGCCGCCCAGCATGTGCATCAGCCGCCCGATGTCGGCGGCGCTCCAGGGCCGGTCGAAGGCCCGGGCGTGCAGCGCCTCCAGCGCCGGGGCGTCCTCCAGGGCGGCGGGCCTCAGCCTCACGCGGGCAGGCGCGCGTCGGGGGCGCGGAGGTAGAGCGGCCGGGGCGGGAAGGCCGGCGCGGGCGCCTGCGCGGCCAGGCGCGCCAGGGCTTCCGGATCGGGCGCGGCGAGGGCCGCGATCCGCGCCTCGGGAAGGCCGCCGGCCAGGAGCTCCGCGCCCGAGCCGACCAGCAGACCTGGGCCGAGGGCGCGCAGCCGGTCCACGGCGGGCTCCAGGGCCAGGGCTTCGGGGCCGGACAGCGCCTCGCCGGCGCGGAAGGCCTGCAGATAGACCTGGTCGCGGCGGGCGTCGATCACGGCCGCGACGACCCCCTCGTCCTCCACGCTGGCCGCCAGCGCCTCCAGCGCCCCGACCCCGACGCAGGGGATGGCGCGCGCGAGCGCCAGGCCCTTGGCGAAGGCCAGGCCCACGCGCAGGCCGGTGAAGGATCCGGGGCCGGTCGCCACCCCGACCCGGTCGAGGTCGGCGGCCGCGAGCCCCGCCTCGGCCATGAGCTCGGCCACCAGCGGGGCCAGACGCTCCTGGTGCCCCCGGCGCATGGGTTCGCTGCGGCGCGCCAGCAGGCGGCCGCCGGCGAGGACCGCCGCCTGGCAGGCGTCCAGGGTCGTGTCGAGGGCGAGGATTCTCACGGACGGGTCAGGCCAGCCGGCCGGCCTCCTCGAAGCCGAGGCGCGGGGCGCGCGGCGGCAGCTTCGAAGGATCGCCCCGCCCGATCGAGCAGATGAAGTTGGACTTCACGCCCGTGCCGGCGAAGAATTCCCGGTCCACCCCGGCGTTGTCGAAGCCCGACATGGGCCCGCAGTCGAAGCCGAGGGCGCGCGCGGCCATGATCAGGTAGCCGCCCTGCAGGGTCCCGTTGCGGAAGGCGGTGATCTCGGCGACCTGCGGGTCGGAGAACCAGTCCCGGGCGCCGGGCGCCTGGGGGAACAGCCGCGGCAGCTCGCGCGCGAAGCCGGGATCGTAGCCGATGATCACGGTCACGGGGGCCTTCATCACCTTGTCGGCGTTGACCGCCGAGAGGTGCGGCCGCAGCCGCGCCTTGCCCTGCTCCGAGCGCACCCAGACGAAGCGCGCGGGCGACGAGTTGGCCGAGGTGGGCCCGAGCCGGGTCAGCTCGTAGATGGCCCGCAGGTCGTCGTCGGTCACCGGCGCGTCGGTCCAGGCGCCGTGCGAGCGGCCCTCGCGGAACAGCTGATCCAGGGAACGGTCGTCGATCGGATGGGCCATGCGTCGCCTCTCAAGCTTGCTGGCGGCAGGATAGGCCCGCCGGCGCCCGCCGCAATCGGGGCGTCCGGCTCAGAGCGTCTGCTCGACCCGGGTGACCTCCGGGACGTAGTGGCGCAGCATGTTCTCCACGCCCGAGCGCAGGGTGGCCGAGGAGGAGGGGCAGCCGGAGCAGGCGCCCTTCATGTGCAGGTAGACCACGCCCGTTTCCGCGTCGAAGCGGTTGAACAGGATGTCGCCGCCGTCCTGGGCCACCGCCGGACGGATGCGCGTGTCCAGAAGATCCATGATCTCGGCGACGATCTGGGCGGTCTCGCCCTCGTAGGCCTGCTGGTCGTGCGAGGCGGCGCCGGCGTCGTCGCGCAGCAGCGGCGCGCCGGAGGTGTAGTGGTCCATCACCACCGCCAGGATCGGGGCCTTGACGTGCCCCCAGTCGACCTCGGCGCCGGCCTTGGTGACGGTCAGGAAGTCGGGTCCGAAGAACACCCGCCGCACGCCCTCGATGGCGAACAGGGCCTCGGCCAGGGGCGAGGCGGACGCCTGCTCGGCGCTGGCGAACTCGCGCGAGCCCTCGCCCATGACCTCGCGGCCGGGCAGGAACTTCAGGACCTCGGGGTTCGGGGTCTGTTCGGTCTGGATGAACATGGCGCTCTAGATGGCGCCGCGAGCGGCAGGGCGCAACTCGCTCCCCGTCCGCTCGCCCCCGCGAACGCGGGGACGAGCGGGCTCAGGGTTCGATGCGCGCCCTGACCGGGAAGGCGGCGGTCACGGTCCCGGCGCGCTGGAACTTCAGCTGCAGCTCCTGGGTAGAGCCGTCCTTCAGGGGCGTCTTCAGGCCCATGATCATCAGGTGGTAGCCGCCGGGCTTGAGGGCGAGCTCGCCGTGCGCCGGGATCTCCACGTCGCCGGCGGGCGCCATCATGGCCCGGCCGTTCGCGACCTGGCTGAGGTGGACCTCCACCCGCGCCGCGCAGGCGCAGGCCGCGCCCACCAGCTTGTCGGGCCGGTCGCCCGCGTTGGCGATGACCAGATAGGCGGCGGTGTTGGGCACCCCGTTCGGCACGGCCCGCAGCTGCAGCCGGCTGAGGGTCAGATCGCCCGCCCGGACCTCCTGGGCCGCGGCCGGGGCCGCCACGGCGAGGGCGGCGGCGAGCGCTGCGAAGGCCTGCTTCATCTCAGCTTCCCCAGAAGCCCACCAGCCGCTTGGTCTCCGCGACGATGGGATCGGCGACCTCGCGCGCCCGCTCGGCGCCCTTGGCCAGGATGCGGTCGAGCTCGGCCGGGTCGGCGAGCAGGCCGCGCATGCGCGCCCCCACCGGCCCAAGCGTCTCCACCGCCAGCTCCGCCAGCGCGGGCTTGAAGGCTCCGAAGCCCTGGCCGCCGAAGCGGGCCAGCACCTCGGGCTTGGTCAGGCCCGCCAGCGCCCCATAGATGCCCACGAGATTGTCGGCTTCAGGGCGCCCGGCGAGCCCGTCCACCGTTTCCGGCAGGGGCTCGGGGTCGGTCCTGGCCTTGCGCACCTTCTGGGCGATGGCGTCCGCCTCGTCGAGCAGGTTGATGCGCGACTGGTCCGAGGGATCGGACTTGGACATCTTGGCCGAGCCGTCCCTGAGGCTCATCACCCGCGCGCCCGGTCCCTCGATCAGGGGCTCGGTCAGGGGGAAGAAGCCCGGCGCCTCGAAGTCGTGGTTGAACTTCTGGGCGATGTCGCGGGTCAGCTCCAGGTGCTGCTTCTGGTCCTCGCCTACGGGCACGTGGGTGGCCTTGTAGGCCAGGATGTCGGCCGCCTGCAGCACCGGATAGGTGTAGAGGCCGACCGACGAGCGCTCCTTGTGCTTGCCGGACTTCTCCTTGAACTGGGTCATGCGGTCCAGCCAGCCGAGCCGGGCCACGCAGTTGAAGATCCACGCGAGCTCGGCGTGCGCGCGCACGGCCGACTGGGGGAAGATGGTCGCCCGGTCCGGGTCCACGCCCGCGGCGATGTAGGCCGCCGCGATCTCGCGGGTCTGGTTCGCCAGCAGCTTGGGATCCTGCCACTGGGTGATGGCGTGCAGGTCGGCGACGAAGATGAAGGTCGGAATCTGGTCCTGCAGGACCACGAACTTCTTCAGGGCGCCCAGGTAGTTGCCCAGGTGCAGCGCCCCGGAGGGCTGCACCCCGGAGACGACGCGCTGGGGGCCGGAATAGGGGACGGATGCGGTTTCGTCGGTCATCGCCTGGATCGGAGCTGGAACGGTGGACAGGCGGGCTGGAGCGCCCGCGGGAGACGTCAGGAAGCGGCGCGTCCGCTCCGCCATCGCCTCATGATCCGAGGGGCCCGATCCATGGGCGCAGATAGCGCCAAAGGGGAGCTCAGAGCAAGTCGGGCCCGGCGGGGGTCTTGCCGAGGTCCTGCTTGACCTCCTCGTCCAGGGTCGGGGCCCTGGCCGGCCGGCGAAGGGCGCGCCGGATCTCCGCCGGCTTGAGGCCCCCGAAGGCGACCAGCAGCGGCGGGTAAAGGGCCATGCCGGCCAGCACCGTCAGCAGGATGGCGGCCTCCTTGGCCCCGACGAGCCGCCGGCCGATGTGGAAGCCGGAGAACAGCGACTGGATCTCGGGACGGAAGTGCTGGACCAGGCCCAGCGCAAGGCCCAGCGCCAGGCTCGCGGCCGCGATCCGGATCAGCCGGGACCAGGCGGTGGCGCTCGGGCGGTAGTGGCCGCGGCGGGCCAGGGTGACGGCCATCTGGGCGACGTTGAGCCAGGACGCCGCCGCGGTGGCGATGGCGATGCCGACGAAGCCCAGGGCGAACACCAGCGTCACCCCCAGCACGATGTTCACCGCCACCGAGACCAGGGCGAAGCGCATCGGCGTGCGGGTGTCCTGGCGGGCGAAGAAGGCGCGGGAATAGAGCTGCGACAGGACGAAGGCGGGCGTCCCCAGGCCGTACCAGAACAGGGCCGCGGCGGTCTGCTGGGCGTCGTGGAAGGTGAACTCCCCGCGGGTGTAGAGGCCGTCGATCAGGAACAGCGGGATGGCCACCAGCGCCGCCGCCGCCGGCAGCGTCAGGGCCATGGCGAAGGTCACCGCCTCGTCCATCGCCCCCTGGGCGTCGGCCCGGTCCCTGGCGTGCACCGCCCGCGACAGCCGCGGCAGGAGGGCCACGCCGATGGCCACGCCCACCAGGCCGAGCGGCAGCTGGTAGAGGCGGTCGGCGACCGCCAGCCAGGTGCGCGCGCCGTTCACGCCGGACACCAGGATGCCGGAGACGAACAGGTTCACCTGCACGGCGCTGCCGGCCACCGCCCCCGGCACCGCGCGCCGCACCAGCGCCCAGATCTCCGGCGTCATGCGCGGCCAGCGCCAGTGCACGGCCGCTCCCGAACGGCGCACGCCCCACATCAGCACCAGCGCCTGGGACACCCCCGCGGCGATCACGCCCCAGGACGCCATGGTGGCGGCGCCGACCGGGCTGTGGGTCGGAAGGACCGTGGCGAGGGTCCAGATGTTGAGCAGGATCGGCGCCCCGGCCGAGAGGATGAAGCGGTTCCTGGCGTTCAGCACGCCCGAGAGGTGGGCGTAGATGGCCATGCAGGGCAGGTACCAGATGGTGATCTGGGTCAGGACGATGGCCAGGTGGAACTTGGCCGGGTTCTTCGCGAAACCCGGGGCGATCACGTACATCAGCCACGGCATGGCCAGGGCGCAGACCACCGCCAGGGTGAGCGTCATCGCGGCGAGGAGCGCCATGGCGTCGGCGGCCAGGATGTCGGCCTTCTCCTCGCCGTCCTGCTCCAGGGCCTTGGCGTAGGCCGGCACGAAGGCGGCGGCGAAGGCGCCCTCGGCGAAGATGCGGCGGAACAGGTTGGGGAAGGCGAAGGCGGTGTTGTAGGCGTCCGCCGCGAAGGTGGCGCTGGCCCCCATGGCGTAGGTGACCACCAGGTCGCGCAGCAGGCCCACGAACCGGCTGATCAGGGTCACGCCGGAATAGACCATGGACGAGCGGATCAGGCTCTGTCCGGCCGGCTTGGCGGCGGTGGCGGAGGAGGTCTGGGCGGCGGTCACCAGCCTTCGCGTAGGCGCGGGCCCGGAGTCGGTCAATGGGGCCTTTTGGACCGCGTCGTCAGGCCGGGGACAGCCAGGGCGCGAGCGGCTCGCGCGCCAGCATCTCCTCGTAGGTCGGGCGGGGCCGGACCACGGCGTAGTCGGCGCCCCGGACCAGCACCTCCGGGACCAGCGGGCGGGTGTTGTACTCGCTGGACATGGCCGCCCCGTAGGCGCCGGCGCTCATGAAGGCGACCAGGTCGCCGCCCTTGAGCTCGGGCAGTTCGCGGCCCTTGGTGAAGGTGTCGCCGGTCTCGCAGACGGGGCCCACGACGTCGTAGGCCAGCCGGCGCGCGCCGGGCGCGGGCGCGCGCACCGGACGGATGTCGTGGTAGGCGTCGTACATGGCCGGCCGGATCAGGTCGTTCATGGCCGCGTCCAGCACCAGGAAGCGCCGGCCCTCGGGCCGCTCGTGCACGTGGATCACCTCCGCCAGCAGCACCCCGGCGTTGGCGGCGATCACCCGCCCGGGCTCGAAGGAGAGCTCCGCCTCGAAGCCGTCGAACACCTCGTCCGCCAGGGCCGCCAGGGCCGCCGGCTCGGGCGGGTCGGGCTGGTTGAAGTAGGGCACGCCGAGCCCGCCCCCGAGGTCCAGCCGGGGAACGTCGAGGCCCTGGCCGCGCAGGCGCTCGGCCATCGCGCGCAGGGTCAGGTAGGCGTCCCGGAGCGGGGACAGGTCCGTGATCTGGCTGCCGATGTGGCAGGCCAGGCCCACCGGCTCCACGGCGGCGGAGCTGGACGCCCTGGCGTAGAGCCGCTCGGCCTCGGCGAGGGACACGCCGAACTTGGAGTCGGACTTGCCGGTGGAGATCTTGGCGTGGCCGCCCGCGCCGACGTCGGGATTGACCCGGAAGGCGATCTTCGCCCGCACGCCCAGCCCGGCGGCGACCTCGGCCAGGCGCTCCAGCTCCGGCTCGGACTCGACGTTGATCTGGCCGACCCCCGCCTGCAGGGCGAAGGCGAGCTCGCGGCGGGTCTTGCCGACCCCGGAGAAGACGATCCTGCCGGCCGGGATCCCGGCCGCCAGGGCGCGCCGGATCTCCCCTTCCGAGACGGTGTCGGCGCCGGCCCCCAGCCGGGCCAGGGTGGAGAGCACCGACAGGTTCGAATTGGCCTTCACCGCATAGGCCACGTGCACGCGGCGCGGCAGGAAGGCGGCCTGGAACACCTCGAAGTGCCGGATCAGGGTCGCCGTGGAATAGACGTAGACCGGGGTCCCGACCTCCCGGGCGATGCGGCCCAGGGGGACGTCCTCGCAGTGGAGCTCGCCGTCCCGCAGCTCGAAGTGGTTCATTGCTGGCCCGACGGCTGGGACTGCGCGCCCGGCCCGTTCGCCGGGACCTCGCCCTCGGCCGCCCCCGGCGGATGCTTCAGGCCGAGACTCTTCACCTCGTCGATGGACTGGGGCGCCTGCGGGTCGGCGTAGGCGGCCGCGTCGGCGCGGGCGCGCGCGGCGGCCTGGTCCTTGACGGCGCGCTCGGGGGTCGGGTGCGCGGCGGCGCGCCCGGTGAGCGGACCGGGGCGGTCGAGCTGGGCCTGGCGGCCGCAGCCGCAAAGCGCCGCGGCGACCGCGGCCAGGGCGATCAGGGACGCACGCGCGCTCATGCCAGACGCTCCTTCCACAGCTTCACCTGCGCCAGCACCTGCTCGGGCGCGGTCCCGCCGTAGCTGGCGCGGCTCCGGGCCGAGGCGTCCGGCGAGAGCACCTCGAACACCTCGGCGGTGATCCTGGGCTCGATGGCCTGCAGCTCCGCCAGCGGCAGGCGCTCCAGCTCCAGCCCCAGGACCTCGGCCCGCTTCACGGCCGAGCCGGCGACGTGGTGGGCGTCGCGGAACGGCAGGTTCAGCCGGCGCACCAGCCAGTCGGCCAGGTCGGTGGCGGTGGAGAAGCCCGAGCCGGCGGCGGCGGCCATGCGGGCGCGGTCCGGCCTCATGTCGGCGACCATGCCGGCGGTCGCCTTCAGCGACAGCTCCAGGGAGTCGAAGGCCTCGAACACCGGCTCCTTGTCCTCCTGCATGTCCTTGCAATAGGCCATGGGCAGGCCCTTCATGACCACGGTGAGGGCGGTCAGGGCCCCCAGCACCCGGCCGGCCTTGGCGCGCACCAGCTCGGCGGCGTCCGGATTGCGCTTCTGCGGCATGATCGAGGAGCCGGTGGTGAAGGCGTCCGACAGGGCCACGAAGCCGAACTGGGGCGTGGTCCAGATCACCAGCTCCTCGGCGAGGCGCGACAGGTGCGTGGCGCAGATCGAGGCGGCCGCGAGCGCCTCCAGGGCGAAGTCGCGCGAGGAGACGCTGTCCATGGAATTGGCCGTGGGGCCGTCGAACCCCAGGGCCCTGGCGGTCATCTCCCGGTCGATCGGGAAGGCGGTGCCGGCCAGGGCCGCCGAGCCCAGGGGCGAGCGGTTCATGCGCGCGCGCGCATCGGAGAAGCGCCCCGCGTCGCGGCCGAACATCTCCACATAGGCCATCAGGTGGTGGCCGAAGGTGACCGGCTGGGCCGGCTGCAGGTGGGTGAAGCCCGGCATCAGGGCGTCGGCATGGGCCTCGGCCTGCGCCAGCAGGGCCCGCTGCAGGGCCTTCAGCTGCTCCAGGGTGCGGTCGCAGGCGTCCCGGACCCACAGGCGCAGGTCGAGCGCCACCTGGTCGTTGCGCGAGCGGGCCGTGTGCAGCCGGCCGGCGGCGGGGCCGATCAGCTCCCTCAGCCGCGCCTCCACGTTCATGTGGATGTCCTCGAACTCGTCGCGGAACGGGAAGGTCCCGTCCTCGATCTCCGCGGCGATGCGCTGCAGGCCGTCCTGGATCGCGGACTCGTCCTCGCTTGAAATCAGGCCGCATCTGGCCAACATCGCCGCGTGGGCGCGGGAGCCCTGGATGTCCTGGGCCGCCAGCCGCCTGTCGAAGCCGATGGAGACGTTGATCGCCTGCATCAGCTCGGCGGGCTTCTCGGAGAAGCGGCCGCCCCACATCGCCTGGCCCGCCCGGGCCCTGGATACGTCGGAGGCGTCGTCGGTCATATGAGCGAAGTCCAAGGGGGCGGCCCGGCCAGGGGACGCGGCAAATGGCTGTGGGCCGTCGTGGGGGTCGTGGTCGTCGCCGGCCTTCTATACGTCGCCGTGACGTCGTTCAAACCCGCCGGGGGCCTGAAGCCCCTGGCCAGGGGCGAGATGGCCAAGCTGGTGGTGGACGACAGGCCCCAGCCCCAGCCGGTCACGGCCCAGGACGCCCAGGGCCGCACGGTCACGCTGGCCGACCTCAAGGGGCAGGTGGTGGTGGTGAACCTCTGGGCCACCTGGTGCGCGCCCTGCGTCAAGGAGATGCCGACCCTGGCGAAGCTGCAGTCCGAGTACGCCGGCAAGCCCGTGAAGGTGATCGCCATCAGCCTGGACAAGGGCGACGCGGACGTCGCCAAGGCCCGGGCCTTCATCGCCGACAAGGCGCCGCTGCAGTTCTACCACGGGGACTACAGCCTCGCCTTCTCCCTGACGCCGGCGGCCGAAGGCCTGCCCACGACCCTGCTGTTCGACCGCGACGGCCGCGAGCGCGCGCGCCTTGCGGGCGGGGCGGACTGGTCCACGCCGGAGGCCAAGGCGGTGATCGACCGCCTCCTGGCCCAGTCGTAGGGCGACGCTTTCAGGTTGACCTCCCCCCGGGGCGCGGGCATTCAATTTCGCGCAACTCGAGACTGGCCTTGAGTTTGGCGGGCTGCGCCCGGCGGACGAGCGGTGCGGGGATTGAGATGTGTCGGGGGCGCGCCCGCGTGGCGGCCCCTCCCTAGAACGGCTCGGATCTTAGAGAGAATACATGTCGACTGGCACGGTGAAGTGGTTCAACGCCACGAAGGGCTATGGCTTCATTCAGCCTGAGGACGGAGGCAAGGACGTCTTCGTGCACATCAGCGCGGTGGAACGGGCGGGGCTGCGCGGCCTGAACGAAGGCCAGCGCGTCGAATACGAGATGCAGAACGAACGCGGCCGCACCGCCGCGGTCAATCTGAAGCCCCTCTAAGATCGACGAAGGCGCGCTTCGGGCGCCGCCCCGTGCGGGCGGCGCGTTGACTCCGGCGCGCGCCTGCATATAAGTCGGCGCTCTCGCCCGCGGGTCCGCTCGCGGGCGTAAGCTTTTCTGGGCCGGGCGCGCGGCGGCGAGCCGCCGGCGGTCCGGACGAGAATTCGATTTCAAGGACTCATGCCGATGTACGCGGTGATCAGGACCGGCGGGAAGCAGTACCGGGTGAAGCCCGGCGACACGCTGGTGGTGGAGAAGCTGCCGGGCGAGGCCGGCGCCAAGGTCTCGTTCGACGAGGTCCTGATGGTGGGCGAAGGCGCCGAGGTGACCGTCGGCGCGCCGCTGGTCGAGGGCGCCTCCGTCACCGCCACCCTGGTGGAGACCCGCAAGGGCGAGAAGGTGAAGATCTTCAAGAAGATCCGCCGCCAGGGCTATCGCCGCACCCGCGGCCACCGCCAGTTCGAGAGCGTGCTGCGCGTCACCGCCGTGGCCGGCGGCGGCAAGACCGACACCTGGGACGGCGAGGTCGACCTGACCCCGCGCGCCGTGCTCAACGCCCGCGCCCGCGGCCTGAAGACCCTGGCCGAGTCCCTGATGGCCGAGAGCACCCTGCTCCCGGTCGCCCAGCCCAAGGCCAGGCCGGCCGCGAAGAAGGCCGCCGCCCCGAAGACCGAGGCCGCTCCGGCGGCGGAAGCCCCGGCCGCCGAGGCCGAAGCCAAGCCGGCGGCGAAGAAGGCCGCCCCGAAGAAGTCCGCCGAGCCCAAGGCCGAAGCCGCCGAGGCGCCGGCCAAGAAGGCCCCGGCCAAGAAGTCCAAGCCCGCCGCCGAAGGCGGCGAGGCCTAAGAGCAGTCAGGAGAGCGTCATGGCTCACAAGAAGTCCGGCGGGTCCTCCCGCAACGGCCGCGACTCCCCGGGTCAGCGGCTCGGCGTCAAGCGCTTCGGCGGCCAGTCCGTCAGCGCCGGCGAGATCATCGTCCGCCAGCGCGGCACCAAGTTCCACCCGGGCGACAACGTCGGCCTGGGCCGCGACCACACCCTGTTCGCCACCGCGGCCGGGCAGGTGAAGTTCACCACCAAGCGCGACGACAAGACCTATGTGTCGATCGTGCCGGCCGGCAACGCCTGAGGGCGGCGCCAGTCCCGAGATCGGGCCGCCCGCGTTCGCGCGGGCGGCCTTTTCTTTTGGCGCCCCCGCCCTAAAGTCGGCTTATGCTGGAAGGCGGCTGCAGCTGCGGGACCGTGCGCTATCGGCTGACGACGGGGCCGATGTTCGTGCACTGCTGCCACTGCCTGGACTGCCAGAGGCAGACCGGCTCGGCCTTCGTGCTCAACGCCCTGATCGAGACGGACCGGATCGAGCGCCTCGCCGGCGAGCCCGTCCCCGTGCAGGTCCCCACCGACAGCGGCCGCCCCCACTTCATCCACCGCTGCCCGCGCTGCCAGGTCGCGCTGTGGAGCGACTACGGCGCCCGGCCGGCCCTGAGGTTCGTGCGCGTCGGGACCCTGGACGAGCCCTCGGCCCTGACGCCGGACGTGCACATCTACACCCGCTCCAGACAGCCCTGGGTCGCCCTGCCCGCGGACGTCCCCGCGTGCGAGACCTACTACGACCTGCCGGCGCTCTGGCCGGCCGAGAGCCTGGCGCGGCGCAGGGCCATCCTGGGCTGAGGCGTCAGCGCCCCGCGCCCTCCACCGCCACGGCGATCTGGTCGACCACGGCCTGGACGGCGCGCTCGTCGTCACCCTCGGCCATGATGCGGATCAGCGGCTCGGTGCCGGACGCGCGGACCACGACCCGTCCCTGGCCGTTCAGCCGGCTCTCGGCGTCGGCGATCGCCTCCTTGACCGACCTGGCCTCCAGCGGCTTGCCGCCGGCGAAACGGACGTTCTTCAGCACCTGGGGCGCGGGCTCGAACTGGCGGCCGAGCGCGCTCATCGGCTGGCTGGACTCCGCCAGCACCGCCAGCACCTGCAGGGCCGAGATCAGGCCGTCGCCGGTGGTGGAGACGTCCGACAGGATGATGTGGCCCGACTGCTCGCCGCCGATGTTGAAGCCGCCCTCGCGCATGCGCTCCATGACGTAGCGGTCGCCCACCTTGGTGCGCTCCAGGCCCAGGCCATGAGCAGCCAGGAACCGCTCCAGGCCGAGGTTGGACATGACGGTGGCGACCACCCCTCCGCCGGTCAGACGGCCGGACTCCTTCCAGGCCCTGGCGATGATCGCCATGATCTGGTCGCCGTCGACCACCTCGCCGCGCTCGTCGCAGATCACCACCCGATCGGCGTCGCCGTCGAGCGCGATGCCGATGTCGGCCCGGTACTCCTTGACCGCCTTGGCCATGGCCTTGGGATGGGTCGAGCCGCACTCGTCGTTGATGTTCAGGCCGTTGGGCGACACGCCGAGCGAGATCACCTCCGCGCCCAGTTCGTAGAGGGCGGTGGGGGCCACCTTGTAGGCGGCGCCGTTGGCGCAATCGACCACGACTCTGAGGCCGCTCAGGTTCAGGTGCCGCGGGAAGGTCGCCTTGACGATCTCGACGTAGCGGGCCTGGGCGTCGTCGATGCGGACCACCCGGCCGAGGTCGCGCGGCTCGGCCAGCCCCTCCTGCAGGCCCTCCTCCATGAAGGCCTCGATCTCGGCCTCGCGTTCGTCCGACAGCTTGTAGCCGTCCGGGCCGAACAGCTTGATGCCGTTGTCGGCGAAGTTGTTGTGGGAGGCGGAGATCATCACCCCGAGGTCCGCGCGCATGGACCGGGTCATCATCGCCACCGCCGGGGTCGGCAGAGGCCCGAACAGGCGCACGTCCATCCCCACCGAGGTGAAGCCCGCCACCAGAGCCGGCTCGATCATGTAGCCGGACAGGCGGGTGTCCTTGCCGATCACCACCAGGTGGCGCCGGTCGCCGCCGGAGCGGAACAGCTTGCCGGCCGCCAGGCCCACGCGCAGGGCCACCTCGGCGGTCATCGGGTGGGTGTTGGCCCGGCCGCGGATGCCGTCGGTGCCGAAGTAGGAGCGCTTGCTCATGTGGGCTCTCGTGGGGGCTCTCGCGAAATCTTCCGAAACCCGGATTTATCACCCGGTGCTTTGGCGAATGCTAAACGCCTGATCCGCCAGTCCCTGGAAACGGGCCCGGGGCGCGCCGGCTCATATAATACATGTTAAGCAGCCGCGAAGCGGCGAAGGCGGACGAGATGTGCGGCATCATCGGCATCGTGGGCAAGCAGCCGGTCGCGGGGCGGCTGGTGGAGGGCCTGCGCAGGCTCGAATACCGGGGCTATGATTCCGCCGGGATCGCCGCCCAGGTCGACGGGCGGCTGGAGCGCCGCAGGGCGCCGGGCAAGCTGCGCGAGCTGGAGGAGGCGCTGCAGCTCGACCCCCTGGTCGCCGACACCGGCATCGGCCACACCCGATGGGCCACCCACGGCGCGCCGACCGAGCGCAACGCCCATCCGCACATCTCCGGCCGCGTGGCGGTGGTCCACAATGGCATCATCGAGAACTTCGCCGAGCTGAAGGCCGAGCTGCAGGCCGCCGGCCGCACCTTCGAGAGCGACACCGACACCGAGGTGGTGGCCCAGCTGCTCGACCGCGAGTTGCAGCACGGCGCCGCGCCGCTGGACGCCTTCAAGGCGACGCTCGACCGCCTGAGGGGCGCCTTCGCCCTGGGGGTGCTCGTGGCCGGGGAGGACCAGGTGATCCTGGGCGCCCGCAACGGCCCGCCGCTGGCGATCGGCTACGGCGAGGGCGAGATGTACCTGGGCTCGGACGCCATGGCGCTGGGCCCCTTCACCAGCCGCATCGCCTATCTGGAGGACGGCGACTACGTCCTGCTCGACCACGACGGCGCGCAGGTGTTCGGCGCCGACGGCCTGCCGGTGCGCCGGCCGGTCAAGATCGTGCCCGCCTCCGCCGTCCTGATGGAGAAGGGCAACTACCGGCACTTCATGGAGAAGGAGATCCACGACCAGCCGGAGGGGTGCCAGCACACCATCGCCGCCTATGTGGACCCGATCGCCGCGCGCACCTCGATCGCGGGCGGCGTGGACTTCGCCGCCCTCGAGCGCATCCAGATCGTCGGCTGCGGCACCGCCTACATCGCCGGCGTGATCGGCAAGTACATGATCGAGAAGCTGGCGGACCTGCCGGTGGACGTCGAGATCGCCTCGGAGTTCCGCTACCGCGAGCCGGCGCTGCGGCCCGACGCCCTGGCCATCGCCATCTCCCAGTCCGGCGAGACCGCCGACACCCTGGCGGCCCTGCGCTACTGCAAGGACAAGGGGATGATGGCGGCCGCGATCGTCAACGCCCCGCAGTCGACCATCGCGCGGGAGTCGGAGGTGGTCTGGCCGATCCATTGCGGGCCGGAGATCGGGGTGGCCTCCACCAAGGCCTTCACCGCCCAGGTCTCGGTGCTGGCCGCCATCGCCATCGCCGCCGCCCGCGCCCGCGGCCGCATCGACGAGGGCCAGGAGCAGCATCTGGTGCGCACCCTGCTGGAGGCGCCGCGGCTGATCCGGGAGGCGATCAGCCTGGAGGGGGCGGTCCAGGAGGTCGCCGCCGAGGTGGCCAAGGCGCGCGACGTGCTCTACCTCGGCCGCGGCCCGATGTCGGCCCTGGCGCTCGAGGGTGCGCTGAAGCTGAAGGAGATCAGCTACATCCACGCCGAGGGCTACGCCGCCGGCGAGCTGAAGCACGGGCCCATCGCCCTGGTGGACGAGGCCACCCCGATCATCATCCTGGCCCCCTTCGACGCCTATTTCGAGAAGTCCGCCTCCAACATGAGCGAGGTGATGGCCCGCGGCGGCCCGGTGGTGTTCATCACCGACGCCCAGGGCGCCCGCCACGCCCCGCCGGGCGCGCGGGTGGTGATCACCGCTCCGGAATGCGACCCGCTGATCGCGCCCCTGGTGATGGCGGCCCCGATCCAGCTGCTGGCCTACCACGTGGCCGTGCTGAAGGGCGCGGACGTCGACCAGCCGCGCAACCTGGCCAAGTCCGTGACCGTTGAGTGACCCGTGCGCTCCAGCTGAAGCCGCAACAGACGTCACGAGCCTCGTGCACGGACGGGCGGAGGCGGCGGCCGGCTAGGCGCACGGACGGGCGGTGGCGCCGGGGCGCGCCCTCTGCTCTAACGGTCCAACGCGCCTGAATGGGGGCTCAATGAAGCGAGTTCGTACTGCCGTGCTTCCGGTCGCGGGCCTGGGGACCCGGGTGCTGCCCGCGTCCAAGACCATCCCGAAGGAGCTGCTGAACGTCTTCGACCGGCCGATCCTGGCCTACATCGTGGCCGAGGCGAGGGCGGCGGGGATCGAGCACTTCGTGTTCGTGACCGGCCGCGGCAAGGCGGCCATCGAGGACTACTTCGACCACGTCCCCGAGCTGGAGGCCCAGCTCGAGGCCAAGGGCAAGACCGACGTCCTGGAGGAGCTCCGGTCGGAGCTGCCCAGGGCCGGGGAGATGAGCTTCGTGCGCCAGATGGCGCCCCACGGCCTCGGCCACGCCGTCTGGTGCGCGCGCGACGTCGTCGGCGACGAGCCCTTCGCGGTCATGCTGCCGGACATGCTGATGAAGGCTGCGCCCTCCGCCCTCGCCCAGACCGTGCGGGCCTACGAGCAGATGGGCGGCGGCAACATCGTCGTGGTGGAGCCCTGCCACCCGCACGAGACGCACAAGTACGGCATCGTGGCCCTTCAGACGCGGGACGGCCGGCTGAACCGGATGACCGGCATGGTCGAGAAGCCGATGTCCGAGGACGCGCCGTCCAACCTGTTCATCTCCGGCCGCTACATCCTGCAGCCCGAGATCTTCGAGATCCTTGAAACCCAGGAGCGGGGGGCCGGGGGAGAGATCCAGCTGACCGACGCCATGGCCCGGCTGATGCAGACCCAGGCCTTCTACGCCTACGAGTACGACGGGATCACCTACGACTGCGGCGACAAGATCGGCCTGCTGCGGGCCAATGTCGCCTACGCCCTGGACCGCGGCGACCTCGGGGGCGAGGCCCGCAGCGCCATCGAGGACCTGCTGAAGGGCGACGGCTAGCGGCCTCGCCGGCCGGGGATCAGCCCGTCAGCTCCTCCACGGCCGCGATCAGCCGCGCCAGGTCCTGGGGGCGGGACAGGCGGTGGTCGCCGTCGCGGATCAGGGTGAAGACCGCGTCCTCCCCGGTCAGCGCCTGGAACAGCTCCATGGCGTGGGTCCAGGGCACGTCCTCGTCGCGGCCGCCCTGCAGCGCCCGCACGGGCGCGGGGATCTCCACCGGCCCGGGGAGGATCGACCAGCGGGCGCCGTCCTCGATCAGGGCCCGGGTGATGGGGATGGCGCCCGGCTCGTAGGGCGAGGGCCGCTCCCACACGCCCTCCGTCTCGATCGTCCGGCGCTGCTCGGCCGACAGCCGCGGCCAGATCAGCCGGGAGGTGAAGTCCGCCGCCGGGGCCAGCAGGACCAGCCCCTTCACCCGGTCGGGCCGCGCCAGGGCCGCCAGGCACGCCAGCCATCCGCCCATTGAGGAGCCGACCAGGACCACGGGCCCCTCGGTCAGGCGATCGATCACCGCCAGGGCGTCGGCGCGCCAGCGGCCGATGGTCCCCTGCCGGAACTCGCCGGAGGACTGGCCGTGGCCGGCGTAGTCGAAGCGGACGAAGGCGCGGCCGCGCGCCAGCGCCCGGTCGGCCAGGGCCTGGGCCTTGGTCCCCGCCATGTCGGAGGCGAAGCCGCCCAGCCAGACCGCCGCCGGGCCCGCGCCCTCGACCCTGCGGCAGGCGATCGTCTCGCCGGCATGTTCAAGCGTTGCTATGATCTCGCCCGTCACGGCCGGACTCTCCCCGATAAACCGGATGGAAACCGCTTCGGCCTAGGCCTGCTCGCCTTGATCGCAGCGGGCCCCTCCGTCATATAGTGGGCGGGGCCGCGCCCGTGTGTGCGCCCGAATGTCAACAGTCTGGAGAGCCCGCCTATTCGCCGCCCCATGCCCGCTCCGCCGTCCAAGGACGGCCCCCGCATCAACGATGAAATCCGCGCACCGCGGGTTCTGCTAATCGATCAGCACGGCGAAAAACAGGGCGTCATGCCGACCTCGGCCGCGATGGAAGCGGCAGAGGAGGCGGGCCTGGACCTGGTCGAGGTCTCCCCCAACTCCGATCCTCCGGTCTGCAAGATCCTGGACTATGGCAAGTTCAAGTTCCAGGAGCAGAAGAAGAAGGCCGAGGCGCGCAAGCGCCAGAAGGTCGTCGAGGTCAAGGAGATCAAGCTCCGGCCGAACATCGACATCCACGACTACGAGGTGAAGGCCAAGGCCATGCACCGCTTCTTCGAGGAGGGCGACAAGGTCAAGGTGACCCTGCGCTTCCGCGGACGCGAGCTGGCCCACCCCGAGCTCGGCATGAAGCTGATGCAGCAGGTGCGGGCCGACTTCGAGCCGGTGGCCAAGGTCGAGTACGAGCCCCGGATGGAAGGCAAGCAGATGATCATGATCCTGGCGCCCCGCTAGAGCGCGTCAGGCGAAAGCGTGTGCGGCTTCGCCGCCCGGACGCGCTCTGCATCTTTGAAGCCAGAGCACGATTCAACGGTCAGGCGATTCCGCCTGACCCCGTCGTGATCTAGGCCCCGGACCGGTCATCCTCTTTCTCCACCCCTGAACATCGCGAAGGGCGGCGCCACATGACGACCTGGCTCATCTCCGGCGCGGGCCGCGGCATCGGCCTGCAGCTGACCCGGCTGGTGCTGGCGCGCGGCGACGAGGCGCTCGCCGGCGTCCGCGATCCGTCCAGCGCCGCCGATCTGCAGGCCCTGAAGGCCCAGCACGGCGCCCGGCTGCGGCTGGTCGCGCTCGACGTCTCCGACGAGGCCTCGATCGCCGCCGCCAGGGCCGAGGTGGGCGACCGGCCGGTCGACGTGCTGGTCAACAACGCCGGGGTGATCGGGCCCGAGCGCCAGTCGGCGCTGGACATGGACTTCGCGGGCTTCCTGCGGACGCTGGACGTCAACACCCTGGGGCCCCTGAGGCTCGTCCAGGCCTTCCTGCCCAACCTGCGCGCGGCCGGCCGGGCGAAGATCGCCACCCTGACCAGCCGCATGGGCTCGCTGAGCCTCGCCGCCTCCGACCACGCGGCCTACCGCGCCTCCAAGGCCGCGGCCAACAAGCTGATGCAGGCGCTCGCCGCCGACCTCGCGCCCGAGGGGATTTCGGTCGTGGCCCTGCACCCGGGCTGGGTGCGCACGGACATGGGCGGGCCGGCCGCCGAGATCGGGGTGGAGGAGTCCGCCGCGGGACTCCTGAAGGTGATCGACGGGCTGGACGCCGGCTCGACCGGCCAGTTCCGCGACTGGCGCGGCGAGGTCCTGCCCTGGTGACCTAGTCGCGGCTCTGCCAGCGGCCCCAGGCGATGGCGGCCATGAAGGCGACCATCGCCACGATCACCATGCCGAGATAGATCTGCTGGATCGACGTCAATTCCACGCCCGACATGCCTCGCCTCCCGTGTCTGCCGGGGAGATGGGACGGCGGGGCCAGCCTGGCCTTGATCTCACGCAATGGCTCGCGCCGGGATGTTCCGCCCGGCCAGGGCGCAGGCGCGGCTTGCCTTGGAGGCGGTTTTCGCCTATCAGCGCCGCTCTTTCGGGTCGCCTGGCCAAAGGCATGCCATGGCGGCCCTCGCACCTAGTGAAGGACGGGGCCCCGGCTCCGCAGGGAAATGCCGAAACTGAAGACGAAGTCCGGCGTCAAGAAGCGCTTCAAGCTCACCGCCACCGGCAAGGTGAAGATGGGCGTCGCCGGCAAGCGCCACCGCCTGATCAGCCACAACGCCAAGTACATCCGCCAGCAACGCGGCACCAAGGTCGCCGCCGACGGCGATGCGCGTCACGTGAAGGGCTGGGCCCCTTACGGCCTGTGATCTGAGAGCGAGGTGATCTGACATGGCGCGCGTGAAGAGGGGCGTGACCGCCCACGCCAAGCACAAGAAGGTTCTCGAGCAGGCCAAGGGGTTCTACGGCCGGCGCAAGAACACCATCCGGGCCGCCAAGGCCGCCGTCGACAAGGCCGGCCAGTACGCCTACCGCGACCGCAAGGTCCGCAAGCGCTCGTTCCGGGCGCTGTGGATCCAGCGCATCAACGCGGCGTGCCGCCTGGAAGGCATGACCTATTCCCGATTTATCCACGGCCTTGAACGGGCCGGGATCGACATGGACCGCAAGGTCCTGGCCGACCTGGCCGGGGCCGACCCCGCCGCGTTCAAGGCCATCGCCGACAAGGTTCGCGCCGCTCTGGCCTGACGTCCCGGGACGCATTCGATCCGCGACAAGCAGAAGCCCTCCGGCGTGACCCGTCGGAGGGCTTTTTGCTGACCGCCATTGCCGCTAGACCACGCCCCTCATGACCGACCTGAACACACTGGAAGCCGACCTGACCGCCCAGGTCGCCGCCGCCCCCGACCTGCAGGCGCTGGAGGCGGTGCGCGTGGCCGCGCTCGGCAAGCAGGGCTCCGTCTCCGCCCTCCTGAAGACCCTCGGCGCGATGAGCCCGGAGGAGCGCAAGACCCGCGGGCCCGAGATCAACGGCCTGCGCGACCGCGTCGCCGCCGCGATCGCCGGCCGCAAGGCCGTGCTGGAGGCGGAGGCGCTGAACGCCCAGCTCGCCGCCGAGACCCTGGACCTGACGCTGCCGGCGCCGCCGCGCCGCCGCGGCTCGGTGCACCCGACCTCCCAGGTCATGGACGAGATGACCATGATCTTCGCCGAGATGGGCTTCTCGGTGGCGGAAGGCCCGGACATCGAGGACGACTTCCACAACTTCACCGCCCTGAACTTCCCGCCCCGGCACCCGGCGCGGGAGACCCACGACACCTTTTTCTTCCGCGAGAAGCAGGACGGCGAACGGCGGCTGCTGCGCACCCACACCTCGCCGGTGCAGATCCGCACCATGCGCAAGGCCGACGGTCCCGACGGCCCCTCCCAGTTCGTCAAGGCGCAGGACCCGCCGATCCGGGTGGTCATCCCGGGGCGGACCTACCGCAAGGACTCCGACCAGACCCACACGCCCATGTTCCACCAGATGGAGGGGCTGGTGATCGACCGCGACATCCACATGGGCCACCTGAAGTGGACGCTGCAGACCTTCGTGGCGCGGTTCTTCGAGATGGACAGCGTGGTCGCCCGCTTCCGCCCGCACTTCTTCCCCTTCACCGAGCCCTCGGCGGAGATGGACATCCAGTGCGACCGCTCCGGCGGCGAGCTGAAGATCGGCCAGGGCTCGGACTGGCTGGAGATCCTGGGCTGCGGGATGGTGCACCCCAACGTGCTGCGGGCCTGCGGCCTGGATCCGGACGAGTGGCAGGGCTTCGCCTTCGGCCTGGGCATCGACCGGCTGGCGATGCTGAAGTACGGCATCCCCGACCTCAGGGACATGTTCGCCGCCGACGTCCGCTGGCTGGAGCACTACGGCTTCTCCGCCTTCGACACGCCCAACCCGATGAGCGGCCTTTCCCGGGGAGCCGGCCGATGAAGTTCACCCTGTCCTGGCTGAAGGACCACCTGGAGACCGGAGCCTCCGTGCAGGAGGTGGTGGACGCCATGACCATGGCGGGCCTGGAGGTCGAGCACGTGGAGGATCCCGCCTCCAGGCTCGCCGCCTTCTCGGTCGCGAAGATCGTGGAGGCGGTGCAGCACCCCAACGCCGACCGCCTGCGGGTCTGCCAGGTCGACACCCGGGACGGCCGCAAGGAGATCGTCTGCGGCGCGCCCAACGCCCGGGCGGGCCTGACCACCATCTACGCTCCGATCGGGACCTACATCCCGGGCTCGGGGATCACGCTCGAGCCCCGGCCGGTGCGGGGCGTGGTCTCCAACGGCATGCTGTGCTCGGCCGCCGAGCTCCAGGTCGCCGAGGAATCCGACGGCATCATGGAGCTGCCCGACGCGCTCGCCGTCGGGACGGCGGCCGCCGAGGCGCTGACCCAGGAGGCGGTGATCGACTTCGAGGTCACGCCCAACCGGCCCGACTGGCTGGGCGTCGCGGGGATCGCGCGCGACCTGTCGGCCGCCGGCGTCGGCCGGCTGAAGGACCTGTCCGTCGCGCCGGTGAAGGGCGGCTTCCCCTGCCCGGTCGAGATCCGCATCGACGGCTCGGACGCCTGCCCCATGTTCGCCGGGCGGCTGGTCCGCGGCGTGAAGAACGGCCCCTCGCCGGAGTGGCTGCAGAAGAAGCTGCTGTCGATCGGCCTGCGGCCCATCAACGCCCTGGTGGACGTCACCAACTACCTGACCCACGACCGCGCCCGGCCGCTGCACGTCTATGACGCCGGCAAGCTCTCGGGCGGCTTCATCGAGGCGCGCCTGGGCAGGGCCGGCGAGACGGTCGAGGCCCTGGACGGCAAGACCTACGAGGTCTCTCCGGAGATGTGCGTCATCGCTGACGGCTCCGGCGCCATCGGCCTCGGCGGCGTCATGGGCGGGGAGTCCACCGGCTGCTCGCCGGACACCACCGAGGTCTTCATCGAATCCGCCTATTTCGATCCGATCCGCACCGCCGAAACCGGCCGGCGGCTCGCCCTGGTGTCGGACGCCCAGTACCGCTTCGCCCGCGGGGTGGACCCGGAGTTCACCGTCCCCGGCCTGGAACTGGCGACGCGGATGATCCTGGACATCTGCGGCGGCGAGGCGTCGGAGGTGCGCATCGCCGGCGCCCCGCTCGCGCCGCCGGCGGCGGTCGAACTCGACCCGGCCTATGTGCACCGGCTGTCGGGCCTCTCGGTCGGGCGCGAGGGCGTGATCGAGATCCTGACCAAGCTCGGCTTCGAGGTGGAGAGTCGGCGCCTGACGCTCAATGTGCGGCCGCCGAGCTGGCGGCGCGACGTCGAGGGCAAGGCCGACCTCGTCGAGGAGGTGGCGCGGGTCGCCGGCTATGATGCGCTCCCGGCCACGCCCCTGCCCGAGCTGGCCCCGCCGCCGGGCGGCGTGCTGACCGTGCGCCAGGCGCGGATCGCCGCCGCGCGGCGGGCGCTGGCGGCTGAAGGCTACCGCGAAGCGGTCACCTGGTCCTTCACCTCCCGGGCGTCGGCGGAGCTGTTCGGCGGCGGTCAGGACGAGCTGGTGCTGGCCAATCCGATCGCGGCCGAGCTGGACGCCATGCGCCCCTCGATCCTGCCGAACCTGATCGAGGCGGTCGGGCGCAACGCCGCGCGGGGCTTCCCGGACGCGGCCCTGTTCGAAGTCGGTCCGGTGTTCGCCGGCGACCAGCCTGCGGACCAGCGCACCGCGGTCGCCGCGGTCCTGGCGCCTAAGGGTCCGCGCCGCTGGGACAGGGGCCCGCAGGAGGACCTGTACGCGCTCAAGGGCGACCTGTTCGCCCTGCTGGAGGAGCTCGGCGCGCCCGTCGGATCGCTGCAGATCGCCCAGGGCCAGGCCTCGCCCTGGTGGCATCCCGGGCGCTCGGCCCGGGTGCAGCTGGGCCCCAAGACGGTGCTGGCCGAGTTCGGCGCGGTGCATCCGGGCGTGCTCAAGGCCCTGGACGTCGAAGGGCCGCTCTACGCCTTCGAGGCCTGGGTGGAGGCCATCCCCGAGCCCAAGCGCCGGGGCGCCAAGTCCCGGCCGCGGTTCGAGGTCTCCGCGCTGATGCCGCTGTCGCGCGACTTCGCCTTCCTGGTCGGCCAGGACCGCCCGGCCGCGGAGCTGGTGCGGGCCGTCGCCGGAGCCGACAAGGCCCTGATCTCGGGCGTGCAGGTGTTCGACGTCTACCAGGGCCAGGGCGTGCCCGAGGGCTGCAAGTCCGTCGCCGTGGAGGTGCGCATCCAGCCGAAGGACAAGACCCTGACCGACGCGGAGATCGAGCAGCTGTCGGGGCGCATCGTGGCGGCGGCCGAGAAGGCCTGCGGGGCCCGGCTCAGGGCCTGAGGGCGGCCGAAGCGGCGGACCTTCCGCTGACGCGCTCCGGAGTCCCGGAACGGACGGGCGTCCCGCGCCTTGGTCTGGGTGTCCAGCAAGGAGCCCGACCATGCACGCCCGCGAAATGATCTCGACGCACCCGAACGTCCGGGGCCAGGCCGACGACGCCCTGATCCGCTGCATCGAGGAATGCTACGCCTGCGCCCAGACCTGCGCGGCCTGCGCCGACGCGTGCCTGGGCGAGGAGACGGTCAGGGACCTGGTCCAGTGCATCCGCCTGAACCTCGACTGCGCGGACCTCTGCTACACCGCAGGCGTGATCGCCTCGCGCCGCTCGGGCGGCAACGAGCCGGTGATCGGCCGCACGCTGGAGGCCTGCGCCGAAGCCTGCGCCCGCTGCGCCGCCGAGTGCGCGCGGCATGCCGAGCGCATGGAGCACTGCCGGGTCTGCGCCGAGCAGTGCCGCCGCTGCGAGGACGCCTGCCGGGCGGGCGTGGTCAGCGTGGGCGGCGGCGTCCCCCGCCCCAGCACGCCGCACTGATCAGCCGGCGCCGACCGCCTCGGCCACGCTGGTGAAGCCGTCGGCCTTCAGCCGGGCGGCGAGGTCGCGCTTGATCGCCTGCACCAGGCCCGGCCCCCTGAACACCAGGAGGGTGTAGAGCTGCACGGCCGAGGCGCCGGCCCTGATCTTGGCGTA